>JACXTT010000245.1_pt1 | contig 89922 bp, 71 predicted proteins | sample 9270951 | NCBI WGS metagenome assembly JACXTT01 (sample SAMN15532306, study PRJNA645909) | rock metagenome | isolation source: weathered quartz diorite | place: Puerto Rico | collected 2017-06-21 | reverse complement strand
TTGAAGATCATGGTGTAAGAAGCATTGATGCCTATTGCCGATTTTCCGGAAAGAAAATAATTTATGCTTACAACCGGGCTGGCGCTGAAACCGCCCTCGTTAAATTTATTGTCGGGCGACTGAAAATCTTTGCTGCGGAAAAGTATTTCGGAATAGCCCGCCTTCACTGCAACCTCAAACTCTGCTTTTTTCGAAAACCGCAGTTCATACCCTGCGCTTGCTGCAACGGAAATAACATTCATTTTTGAATCGAGATGGGTGGTGGTTCCGAACAATGAATAGGAAGCGCTTAATCCGGCAGTAAAGTGCTTTGAAACGATTTTTTCACAGGATAAACCACCCCATAGCATGCCGGCAAAATCAGTTTGAAATGTGGTCATTGATGCGGGAAGCGGAAAGCCACCCCGGATGCTGAATTGATCTTTCAGCGAATCTTTTTCTGTCTGCCCGTGCGCAACTGCGGCCATGAAAATAACGGACAGTGCGAGAATGTTTTTTTTCATTGTTACTTATAATTTTTGTTTCTCTGCGGTTCTCGGGTTTTCCTCTGTGTGCTTTGCGGTTTAAAAAATTTAACCGCGGAGAGCGCAAAGAAAGCGCAGAGTTACGCAGAGACAAAACAAACCGGGCCACTACCGTCAATCGGTAACTACAAACTTAACCGTGGCGATGGTTTGATTGCCTTGCGTTAGCCGCGCGAAATACAGGCCGCTTGCTTGCGGCAAGCCAATGTTAGCTCCACTGTATTTTCTGTCTGTTATGCAAATCGCTGTGCCTTTTTATTTTACTGTCATTGATTTTTCCAAATCTTCAAACGGAATTATTGTCTTAACACCATGGTCCGAAACTGGCCAGGATTGAACAATTGTCTTGATGTCCACGTGAAGCTCTTTAACTGCATTGTATAAACCCGCTTGTCTTCCGCTCGCTTTTTTTATTGTACCTTCTTTGGCTATCCAAACCAAATCATCTTCAAATAATAATTTTTCAGTAGGGAAATAATAAATCAGATAGTCGTTCGTGTGTTCGGATTTTTTTCCAATGAAATAAATTTTCATTTCAAATTCTCCCTCAGTAATGGTTAGGCTGTCCTTTATTTCTTTTGTTTGCAAAGGTTCGAATTGAAGTTGCAAGCTGTCTGGATCCAATCCATGGGGCGCATTGGCTAAATACTTTACATATTCTTCATCAGATTTGGAGCACAAAATTGTTGCTCTTTTGTGTATAAATGGTCGCATACCACCTAAATAGTGTGGGTGATAGTGTCCGAATACAAAATATTTAATCGGCTTCTTTGGTGCAATTTTTTTTGCTTCACTAATTATCAATTCTCCGTTTTTGCTGTTTAATGGTGCTTCGGCAACCAATAGGAAGTTGCTGAACTCAACAACCATAACTCTATCGTCAGTATGTTTCAGCTCAATGAAATAAATATTGTTGCTGTATTTTTCTACCTTGATCTCGGGTTTTGTTTCCGTTTCTTCTTTTATTTTATAGTCCGCTGGCCTGTCTAAAAGCCTGGGAATCTCATTTGTCAGGCTTGCAGTTGAAATTTTTACCTCGTCTTTCACTTTGCCGTTAATTTTTTCTATTTGAATTGTTTTGGGGTAAGAAAAGTTGTTCGCAGCTGAATAGTCGCTGTAAGTGAAAGTGCTTAACACATCTCCGAATAATTCATCAGCGCTTAATACGGTAACTTTATCCAAAAGATTGTCCGATTTGCGAATGTACAATTTGACAATAGATTTATTAATTGTTGTTTTGTAAACAGCAAAGTCATTGTTATTTTCTTTGCCGGCAGATACTTTTTGTTGAAAGAAATAATTGATTAGCGTAACAGGCGAATAACGGGCTGTCTTAAAGTTATGGTCTAAAAACATATTTTGCGTAACGGCAAATAAATCTTTATCTCCATAGTCCAAAAACAAAAGATCTGTCTTGCTGAATTGCGTTTTTGAATAGTAAGTTTTATTTCTTGCCACTTTTAAAAGCGTATCGCTTTTATAAAAAGAGTCTGTACTAATCCAAACCGTGCCTTTACCTGTGTAGTTTGTCTGCTCCCATGGTTCAAAAGTGTGTTCCAGTTCGTTGAGTTTTTCGTGGTAGGAAAAAGTCAAATATCGTCCTTGTAAAGGTTTTGCTTGTTTGTTCCAACATTCAAGCAGATTGTCTGTCTTGGCATTTATTTCGGGTGCTGCAAAAAGCAGGAGTCCAAAGGTTAAGGTTTTTGCTAGTCGTGTCGTATTGTTATGTCGTTTTTGCATTGGTGCGAAGGGTTTCGCGGCTTGGCGTTGTGCGGGAGTTGTGTCTATCGAATGATTAGTTTTACTGATACCTCCCGCCCGCAAGCGCCCAGGCGCGCAAAATAAATTCCTTTTGGCAATGCCGTGAGATCGACCGCGAAAGTGGTTTCTTTCGCTCTACCCATTCTTGCTTCATACACCTTTTCCCCCAACAGGTTCACAACGGTCAGCGAACATTCTTTTTCTTCACCCAGCCGAACGTAAAAATAAAATTTCCCGTTTGAGGGGTTGGGCGAAGCCGTTACGCTTATGCTGTTCAGAAATTCCGGGTACCCTGCCGGTGGAACACAGGCCAGCGAGGTGAGCAGCGTGCCGCGCAGGGTGCTGAGGCACCAGTTCATGCGTGCGCACTGCCCTGCCGAGAACTGGTTCTTGCAGGCATCATCGGTATAGTCCATGTAGTTCATGAACATGATGCCGGGAAAATTGGGTGAGCAGGTGTCGAGCACGGGAAACGAGGGACAGTTGATCTGACCGAGGTATTCCGGAGGTGTGTCCGCCACCGAGTCGGTGGCGCAGGCAGCGGTATCCAGCCCCCAAATGTGATGCAGGAAAAGATAATGACCCACTTCGTGCGTGGTGATCCTCCCCTTGGTGTAGGGCGCCTGGAGGTTGCCGATGGTGCCGAACATCATCGGGTCCACCACCGCGCCATCCTTCATGCCCGGGCACAGCACCGTGCTGCCGGGCCACGTGGCCATACCTCCACCGCTGTTGCACACCCAGATGTTGAAATACTGCGAGGTGTCCCAGGCGTCATGCCCGCCTGTAGCGGTGTAATAGATCGCGGTGTCGCAAAACAGGGGTACAAAATTATTCACCGAAGTTTGCGTGTGCGTGATGCCCGTGGTGGGGTTTCCCTGCGGGTCGCGCTGGGCAAGGCAGAATTCGATCTGCGCATCCCCTGAAAACGGCTTGAAGGGCACGGGCGTGTTCACGGTATCGGCATTGAGCCTGCGGAAGTCTTCGTTGAGCACATCGATCTGTGAGATCACCTGCGCATCGGGAATGTTCTGCGCGGGGGTATTCCACACTACGTGTACCACCACGGGGATGGTAGACACCGTTTGCGCGGTCGTGCCATTGTAGCCGCTTGCCTTTTGCCTGAGCTTCTGTTCCTGCCGCTTCATAAGTTCATAATAGGCTTTCGATGCGGGCGCCCGGTTCACAAGGCATTGGGCGCTGGCCGGCATGCCCGGAAGAACGAACAGGTACGGGAGGATTTTTTTAAGGGCAAGCACAAACAAATGTAATGTTTTCAAAAGTAATCAGCCGCTCTAAAATAATGCGCTGACCGGTTCGTTGAAGCGGCACATGCAAAAGGTGTGGAAAATAATTGCAGATTGAGTTACATAGCCGCCTCAGAGGGGTTTTTGGTTTTTACCATTCCCTGCCGTTTGCTAAGTTTGCTCTGTGAAAAAAATCCCGGTTACAAATACCGAACCTGCCGGCCGGCAGGCGGGTTGGCTGCAAATGTTACGAATGGTTTTTGCATTCGCATTGTTCGTTACCCATTCACTATTGGCAACCGCGCAGAATTCAAATAGTTCGGCTTCGCGCAGTACAAGGATTGATTCGCTCAAAAAAGTTTTGCGTACTGCCAAGGAAGATACTAATAAGGTAAACACCCTCAATGCGCTTGTGTGGGAATTTAAATTCTCCAACCCCGACACGTCTCTTATTCTGATTGACCAAGCCGCTATTGTGGCAGAAAAAATAAATTTCAAAAAGGGGTTGGCAAATGCCCTGCGAAATAAAGGCGGCTATAATCTTGATAAAAGCAACTATCCTGAAGCGCTGAAGTTTTATTTTGAATCCTTATCGATCTCTGAAACGCTCAACGATAAAACCGGAATGGCAAAAACCCTTGGCAACATCGGGATCGTTTATCGAGTGCAGGCCGATTACCCCAAGGCGCTTGATTATTATTCCAGGGCGCTGAAAATAGATGAAGAGCTGGCGAATAAAAGCGGGATTGCAAAGCATCTTGGCAACATCGGGATTGTTTATTGGGACCAGGCCGATTATCCCAAAGCGCTCGATTATTATTTAAGGGCGGTTAAATTGGATGAAGAGCTTGGAAATAAAAATGCAGAAGCAACAATTCTCGGCAACATCGGGCTTGTCTATTCGAACCAGGCCAATCACTCCAAAGCGCTCGACTATTATTTCAAAGCGTTAAAAATGGCTCAAGAACTCGGAGATAAAAATGGAATTGCAAGACATCTCGGCAATATCGGGCTTGTTTATTCGAGCCAGGCCGATAACCCCAAAAGGTCGCCTGCCGAAGCCGATTCTTTGCGGAAGCAGGCGCTCGGTTATTATTTCAGGGCGATGAAAATGGATGAAGAACTCGGAAACAAAAACGGAATTGCATCCGACCTCGGCAACATAGGGGTTCTGTATAAAAAGCAAGCCGAAGCCAGCGTTCTCCCTGTTGAACGTGATTCATTGTTCAACAAGGCGCTCAGCTATTATTTCAGGGCGATGAAGATGGCGGAAAGGCTCGGAGATAAAAGCCTGGCTGCAATCACGCTTGGCAACATTGGTTCTTTATATATTAAAACGGGAAAGTTCAGGGAGTCGGAAAAGTATTTGAAACATTCACTTGATTTATCTGTAGAAATTGCCGCACTAAAAGAAGTTAAGTTCGCCCATCAGCATTTCTATGAACTTTACGATACCACGGGCAGATACCAGCTTGCGCTGGAGCACTACAAAAAATACATCATCGCCCGCGACAGCATCAACAGCGATGAGCGCATAAAAAAGCAAACCCGGCTGGAAGAGAATTTTAAGTTTGAAAAGAAAGAAGCGGTGCTGAAAGAGCAGCAGGCAAAGGACAAAGCCGTTGCAGAGGAGAAAAACAGGAAGCAGAATGTAATTATTTACTCCGTTGCGGGCGGGCTGCTGCTGGTACTTGTGTTCTCAGTTTTTCTTTTCAACCGCTTCCGCGTAACGCAGCGGCAGAAAAAAATCATCGAGGAGCAGAAGCTTGTTGTGGAGGAGCAAAAGAAGATCGTGGAAGAAAAGAATAAAGACATCCTGGACAGCATCCGCTATGCGCAGCGCATTCAAAGCAACATTCTGCCTACAAGAAAATATATTGACAGATCGCTCAGGAGGCTGATCAAAAATTAATGAATTTATTTTCCTTCAAATGCATCCTGTAATTTTTTTATGTCGAGCTTTTTCATTTGCCACAAGGCTTGCAGCATCCGCTGCTTTTTTTCACTGTTCTTGTGCTTGAACCATTTGCCGAGGACGGACGGAACGATCTGCCAGGCCAGCCCGTATTTATCTTTCAGCCATCCGCACTGAACTTCCGTGCCGCTTTCCGAAAGCTTTTCCCAAAAATGATCGATCTCTTTTTGCGTGTCGCAGTTCACCATCAGCGAGATGGCCTCGTTGAATTTGAAAGCCGGTCCCCCGTTCAGCGCCATAAACTCCTGGCCGTTGAGGGTGAACGTAACCGTCATCACCGTTCCCTCCGGCATCGGTGAGTTTGCGCCATAATGCGTGGTGATCCGGATCTTCGATCTCTTAAACACCGAAGTATAGAACTTCACCGCCTCCAGCGCATTTTGGTCGAACCACAGGCACGGGGTTATTTTTTGCTTAGTTGAAATTTTTGCTGCCATGATTTTTAGTCAAAGTTACACGTTAGGAAGGGGCGGGGCATTTTTTTTATTACTATATTTGGTTATGAAAACGCTTTTTATCTCAATTTTAGTTTTATGTGCTCTGACCAGTCAAAGTCAGAATCCTTTAAATGAACAAATGTGGAAAAAAGAGAAAAATAGAATTATTAAAAATAAGATTAAGAGTTTTACCATGTATGATTTTAATTACAAAAACGGTGCGCTTGAAACAGGGGGTAGAAAAGCCTGGCGCTGCGAATATGATATCGGTGGAAATCTTTTGAAAGAAATTGAGTATTGGGAGCATGACACGCTTCAGTATTTATTAATCAACACGTACAACACCAAAGGAAAGTTGGTGGGCACTCATAGTGATCAATATGATATTCATGGAAAAATGCAATATCGTTGGGTTACGGAATATGATTCTTCCGGAAACCCCTTGGCAACCGTGGAATACGATACGGTTAGCGTAAAGGAAAGAATAAAATACACATATGGTGAAAAGCAAAAACTTATTCGTGAAGAAACCATTGAGCAAGACACTATTACTACGTATACTACCTATTCTTACAACGAAGAAGGAAAACTAAAAGAAGAGATTGTGAATGTTTTTGATACGATACAGAATAAAGAACTTATATATGGCGAACAGCTTAAAATTATTTATCAATATGATAGCAATGGAAATATTACCGATGAGATTGAGTTTCGCCCAAGTTATAAGCTATCTAAAAAAACAAGCTTCAAATATGATCCAAACAATAATTTAGTTGCAACTACTGTTTACGATTCTGATGGAAAAATCCTAACCAAACAAATCAAAGTATATGACGGCAATAATAATTGTGTAGAGTGGTCGGAGTATTATCGCGGAGAAACATATTCAATGGGTTCAAGATTTAAGTACGATAACCGGGGGAATTGCATAGAAGCAATCCAATATCATGAAGAAAATCAACCGGACAGAGTCTCAAAATTTCAATACGAATTCTATAAATAGGATTTCTTTCCCTACCTTTGATTCATGCGAAAGCTGCTTGTCCTCATTCTAATTTCCCAATCTTCATTTATGTTTTCGCAGAACATCAATTTCATTCCGCGCATCAGCATCGGCTACAACATTGGCGCGGGAATAGATGTTGGAGCGGACCTGGGCGTAACCTTCCTTAATTTTTCCGCCGGCAGCAATACCTGTGCTGCGGGCGCTGATGTGTCGTTAGATATTTTTCACGGCAGCTCGTTCGTGTCGGCCGACAAGGCAAGCTGGTACCGCCTGTTCTGCCTGAGCGCCATGGCCACAGCAAACAGCAACTCCCAGCTTAAGATCGGCTTTGGAAAAACATGGACGCGCTGGGGGCTGGACGACCGAAACAAATCCAAGAACATCGGCTGGGGCTTAAGCGTGGATGCCGGCTATGCACCGTGGGATAATATTTATTTCGGATTCCATCACTGCAGGGTGAACACACATTGCATCGGCCTGGCCATGAAGAATTCAAACATACTTTATTCTTCGTACGCATTTCCCATGCAGGTACCGCAGCAGGGAAAAGGCGAGGAGAAATAGCCCCCTCCCTTTTATCCCTCCCCCAATGGGGGAGGGAGTTTTTGTCTCCCCCTTGGGGGAGACCATAGAGGGGGTTAGGCGGTCGCCACTTTTTTCCTCTTCAGCACCAAAGCCGATACCAGCGTCATGATAAGCGCCACGGGCAGCGGCTCCATGAACGTGTAAAGCATGCGGAAGAGCGGGTTCTTATAATTCTCCGCGTTGGCCTGCAGCTCGGCCGCGGCCGCGTGTATCTCCGCATCGCTGGCATGCGCGCTTTTCATTTGCTCGATGGTGTAGGCGGCATACTTATCCATGAAGTCGGGCATGAAGTTGGCATACACGATCTCCCAGGTAAATACATAAAACAGGCAGGTGATGAGTGCGATGAGGAGGCCCAGGCCAAGCGCCTTCCGGAATGTGATGCTGCCATTGTTCACCTTATCACGGTACGAACGGATGCCGAAGAATACCAGCAAAAAGGCCAGTATCATGCCGGCATAGCCGATGACCATGCCCGTGGTCATGCTCATGGTGTGCATAAAGGGAAGGGTGGCGAACATGAGTGCCGATGAAATAAGACCCGAAATGATCCCGAACTTTAAAACTGTGTTTTTCATTTTGATTTGTTTTTAATGGTTAGTGTTTTTTAATCCCGATAGCTATCGGGACGGTGCGAAACTATTGCGCCACCGGTCTTTTTCTGTCATACTTTCGGGTGATTTTGAATTTCCCCTCTGAAATATCATACGAAAGTACCTCACCCCCCGGCCCCCTCTCCCAAGGGAGAGGGGGAGTTATTACCCGATGAGCCCCCATTCCTTCGCTTTTTTTACTGCCTCGGTCCTGCGCCTGGCATCCAGCTTTTCGAACAGGCGCGAAGAATGTGTTTTAACCGTGTTCTCCGAAACGAACAGCCTCTCCCCTATTTCCCGGTTGCTTAATCCCAGCGCCATTTGCTGCAGGATCTCCAGCTCGCGCTGGGTGATCTCCAGGTCCTTCAGCTTCTTTTCGTTCAGCGTAAAGGATTTGCTCACTTCCACCTCCTTCACCACCACTTTTTTCCGCGTAAGCTTCAGCCCGAAATAAATTCCCAGCCCGGTAAAGATAACCGCCACCAGCCCGCCATAGATCTCCATGGAGTAGCGGTGAATGAAATAGTTGTAATCCACCACCTGCAGCAGGGTGATGAGCGCGCCACCGGCCAGGGCATAGATGAGCAGCTGCTTTTTCATCTCTCAAAAATAGGAAATCACCGCTCATTAGAAATTGTGCATTGATAATTTAAAGCCGGCAGTTGATAAGTCAGGCATTTCCGGAAGAGAAAAGGCAATATGTTTGCCTAATGAAAAAAGTTTTACTGTTTACCGTTCTCATCGTTAACGCTTGCTTCGCGCAGGAAAGCAACAAAACGTATAAAAGCTTCGAAGAGGCGCTGGCCAATCCGCAGGGCGTGATCCACCTGAAGGTAACGCATAAAGGCCTTCAGAAAGTGCCGAAGGAGATCGGCAAGCTGGTGAACCTGGTTACGCTGGAGCTGAACAACAACGACCTCGACTCGCTTCCGGCCGAGATCGGCAATCTCAAGAACCTGAAAGAGCTGAATGTGTTCCACAACAAGCTCAAAGCCCTGCCGGCCGAGATCGGCAAGTGCATTCGCCTCGAAAAGATAATAGCCAGCTACAACAAGCTTACTTCCATTCCGCCCGAGATCGGTTACCTCGAAAAGCTGAAAGAGCTTTCGCTGAAGGACAACAGCATCAGCTACATCCCTTCGCAGGTGGGCTACCTCCAGAACCTGGAGCAGCTTTTTCTTTCCTATAACGCGCTTACCAAGCTGCCGGATGAGCTGGGCCAGCTTACCTCGCTCGAGCAGCTCTACCTCGATCACAACAGCATTAAAAAGCTTCCTCCCGGCATCGGTAAGGAACAAAACCTGAAGTATCTCTACATCGGCAAGAACTCGTTCGACTACTTCCCCATGGAGATATGCCTGCTCAAGGGTCTGCACGAGCTGAGCGTGCCCAAATGCGGCTACATCGGCACTCTTCCCGACTGCCTCGAGGGCCTCGAACAGCTCGATCTGCTGGAAATGGACGCAAACCAATCAACTCCATCCTCAATGGCCGTGCACCATTATAATCCCCATCTCCAGATCGTGTTTGTTGACACTTATTAAGTGCACAACAAGTTCTTTTCCTAAAATTACCATGCTTTTGACCAGAAAATGGTTAAAAGTTGCTATTTTTTGGTGAAAAGTTGGCAAAAAATGGTAAAAATCATCAACTTTTTAATAAAAAGCAGACAAAACACTGCTCCGGTTTGATGTAGTTGGATTGTTAGTATTTGCTGACAATTTTTCTTTTTGTGCCCTTTGCGCCTTGTGCGGATCCCTAATTTTGAATAGTGAATCGTAACGAAAAAGTGTTGGTCGTTTCTGCCATTTTCGGGCTTATTTCTATCCTGATCGGTGCTATCGGTTTGTATGTAGATTTTGGCGGCTGGCTGACCTACGATCTGAAGGGCAGCTCGCCCGATGTGCTCAAATACTGGACGGCAAAAGACGGGCTGGTCCTGGGCCAGGTCCTTATAAATTTTGTTTTTGTTCTCGCAGCCATGCTTTGCCTGGTTTTGATTAAAATGGGACATACGATCTTCCCTTTTTTAGCCGTCTGCGGGATGCTTTATTTGCTCATATCCGCGGGCCTGTTCCTGGTCTATTTTAAGGAAGGCTGGTACTACATCACCGACCCTGCCGGGCACTCTAAGTTTGCCATCTGGGTGCTCCTGTTCGGGCTCGGACAAGGAGCTGAATTTTTCTTCGCGAAAAAAGATTAATACCATCCAATTAACTTACCCAATCATTTGTACGGCCTGCTCGCACCCAAAAGGAAAGACGGAAAAATGAAGGAATGAAGGGTTGGGGTGATGGGAGGGCTGCATATTATCTTTTTATTCCACACTTGCGATCTTCCTTCTTTACAATTAATAAGGCCTAATTCATTATTTGTTAGCTTTTTAAATAATTATAAAGAATTTTTATTTATATTTTGGATTTATAATTGTTTGTTTTTCAATTTTTTATTTTAAAATAAATATTTTTTTGATTAGTATTTGAAAAATAATTTATATGTTTGCGAGGAATAGCTGTGTTGCCATAAATAATAAAAATAGATCTTATGCTGTCGCTTCTCTCAACCAAGTATCCGCACATGCGCTTTTCAAAAAACTGGGAGATCTCCAAGACTTCCTGGCATCTCCTGGGCCAGTGCGAAACAATTTGCAGGGTAATTTCTGACGCGTCCATATTGCCGGATTTTTACCAAGGGCTGCTTGGATTTTCGCTCATAAAAAATGCGCAGGCGGCTACCAGTATCAAGGGCAGCATGTTAACGGAAGAAGAGATCAAAACCGTGCGCGAAGGGGGCTATTTGCCCCAAACCAAAAAGCACCAGCAAAGCGAGGTGCGCAACATCCTCGGGGCCTTTGATCTTTTGCAGCGGGAGCTTAATGATCCGGAGGGCGCCAGGAGGGTGACCCCTGAGCTTATAAAGCGTTTCCATAAGCTGGCCGGGGAAGGGCTGGCCGATTATTTTGAAGCCGTGCCCGGGGAATACCGGGCGGATAACAAGCAGGCCGGCAAATATCGCTGCCCGGACCACGAGGATATACCCCTTTTGATGGACAAGCTTTGCGCCTGGCTCCCGGCCGAGTTCCGGTTCGGAAAAGGGCAGGATTTTTCAGAGGTCTTGCTCGAGGCCATTTTGTCTCATGCCTACATTGAGTGGATCCGGCCGTTTGGTGACGGCAACAGTCGGGCGGGCCACCTCCTCGAGTTCTATATCCTGATACGCGGAGGGGTGCCACCCATGGTCACCCACATTATTCCGCAATACTACAACCAGACCCGCACCGAATACCGGAGGCAAATGGAGAACGCCAACAACAAACGTGATCTTTCGGAGTTCATCGAGTATGCTCTTTCGGGCTTTGCCGATGGACTACGGCAAATACTGGAGCAGATCCACAAGAGCCAGCGACAAATCGTGTGGAATAAATGCGTTTATGATTTTTTCTCTCAAAACAAGATCGGCCACGAGAGTGTGGCCTTGCGCATGCGCAACCTCCTGCTGGGCTTTGAACTGGAAAAGAAATACCGCATCGATGAGATCCGCAGCATAAATCCCAAAACTACTAGGGAATATGCCGCCCTTTCTCCTCTTACACTTGAACGGGACCTGGCTAAGCTCGTCTCCTTAAACCTGCTTATCCGCGAGGAGAATTTTTACAGGGCCATTCCCCTGCAGGAGATGATCCGGCAGCGGCAAATGCCTGCGGAAGGACCTGGTGTAAATTAGGAATTCTTCTCTGCGTTGCCGCGAGGATACTCTCGAAAATCACAGTATCTTTGCAGCCCTTTTTGAAATGCTTCCCGAATACGATATTATAGTTGTCGGGGCCGGCCATGCCGGCTGCGAAGCCGCTGCGGCTGCTGCCAATATGGGCTCTAAGGTGCTGCTCATCACCATGGACATGACCAAAATTGCCCAGATGAGCTGCAACCCGGCTATGGGCGGCATCGCCAAGGGACAGATCGTGCGCGAGATCGATGCGCTGGGAGGTTACTCGGGCATCGTTACGGATAAGACCGCCATCCAATTCCGCGTGCTTAACCGGTCGAAAGGTCCGGCCATGTGGAGCCCCCGCACGCAGAACGACCGGGAGATGTTCTCCAATGAGTGGAGAAAGATGCTCGAGCAAACTCCCAATGTAGACTTCTGGCAGGACATGGTAGGAAGCGTGATCATCGAAGGAGAAAGAGCGGTTGGCGTGGTGACAGGCATGGGTATGGAGATCCGGAGCAAGGCTGTGATTCTTACTAACGGCACGTTTCTGAACGGTGTAATTCACATTGGAGAAAAACAATTTGGAGGGGGGCGCGTGGGCGAAAAGGCCGCCCATGGAATTACGGAACAGTTGATCGCGCTCGGCTTTGAGGCCGGCCGCATGAAGACCGGAACCCCTCCCCGTCTCGATGGGCGCTCGCTTGATTATTCTAGGATGGAAGAGCAAAAGGGTGACGAGAATCCGCAGAAGTTTTCATTTTCCGATGCCACCTCTCCCCTACTCCATCAACGTTCCTGCTTTATCACCTACACGAATCAGCAGGTACACGATATCCTGAAGACGGGTTTTGAAAAATCGCCTATGTATTCCGGCAGGATCAAAGGAATTGGGCCGCGCTACTGCCCAAGCATCGAGGACAAGATCACCCGCTTTGCCGACCGGGAGCGGCACCAGATCTTTGTTGAGCCCGAAGGCTGGGATACTGTGGAGGTTTACGTGAACGGCTTTTCTACTTCTCTTCCGGAAGACGTGCAGATGAAGGCCCTGCGGCTCATTCCCGGCTTTGAGAGCTGTAAGATGTTCCGACCTGGCTATGCCATCGAGTACGATTACTTCCCTCCTACCCAGCTGGAGCTGACACTCGAAACCAAGCGAATCGGGGGACTTTACTTTGCCGGGCAGATCAACGGAACTACAGGGTACGAAGAGGCGGCTTGTCAGGGTCTTATGGCGGGCATAAATTCACACCTGAAGATCACCGGGAGGAATCCATTCGTTCTTAGCCGCTCAGAAGCGTATATAGGCGTTCTGATAGACGATCTCGTGACAAAGGGCACCGATGAGCCCTATCGCATGTTCACCTCAAGGGCGGAGTACAGGGTGCTTCTGAGGCAGGATAATGCTGATGTGCGGCTTACACCCAAATCGCACGAGATCGGTTTGGCTGGAAGAGAACGGGTGAAAAAAGTAAAACGAAAAATATCTCATTATGAGGAAGTTATACGATTTTTTAAGAACGAAAGTGGTGAGCCCGCAGATATAAATCCATCGCTTGAGGCTCTTGGCTCGCCACCTATAACACAGAAGATCAGAATGTTCACCGTGCTTTCCCGGCCCGGAGTTTCCGTACACGATTTTGCCCTGCGCTCAGAAAAGGTTCAAAATTTTTTTTCAAAATTTTCAATTGAAGAGCTGGAGCAGGCGGAAATACTGATGAAGTATGAAGGCTACATCACCAAGGAATATGAGCTGGCTGAAAAAATGCAACGGCTGGAGAATTTAAAACTCTTTGAGGATTTTGATTACATGCGCCTGACTTCGCTTTCGAAGGAAGCGCGGGAAAAGCTCTCTAAGATAAAGCCCAAGACCATTGGCCAGGCATCCAGGGTATCGGGCGTAAATCCGGCCGATATTTCAGTATTGATGGTCTACCTTGGTCGCTGATGTTTCATGTGGAACAATTATTTAAACTGCCTAACTAAATAAATATGTTAAAGCAATATAAAAATTGTCAGAGCTGCTCCATGCCGTTAAAAAAAGATCCGCAGGGCGGAGGATCCAACGTAGATGGAACCAGGAGCGCTTTATACTGCAGCTATTGTTATGCTAATGGAAAATTCATTGATCCAAATATAACAGCTGTCCAGATGCAGGAAAAGGTTAAAGAGATATTGAAAGGCATGGGCTTCCCGGGTTTGCTGGCAGGAATGTTTGTAAAAGGAATTCCACGGCTTGAGCGCTGGAAGAATAAATAGCGGAACCGCCTCTCAAACGCCCCAGCCCCGCGGTGCCATCCAATCCAAAAAACAAATGGAAACTCTGCTCGCCTGTCCTATATGTAATACTACCGAGTTCTCTCATTTCTTGAGTTGCAGGGACTATACTGTTTCACGTGAAACATTTGCAATTGTAAGATGCAATAGATGCGGATTCAAATTCACCAATCCCAGGCCTGATGAATTACAGATTTTAAATTATTATGAATCAGACGATTACATTTCACACTCCAATACAAAAAAAGGTCTGGTAAACTGGCTCTATCAAAAGGTCAGAAGCATTACTCTTAACCAAAAACTAAGGCTGATTCGCTCGGTGTCCGGAGACCGGAGACCGGAAACTGTTAACCTGTTGGACATCGGCTGTGGCACAGGAGAATTCCTGAATAGGTGCGCACGCGCTGGCTACAAAACCATGGGGGTTGAACCTAGCTTACGCGCTAAAAAATTCGCAATAGAAAATTATAGGCTGGATGTGGCAGGGGAGGAGATGCTTAAGCAGCTGGAGCCCGAACGATTTGATGTGATCACAATGTGGCATGTGCTGGAGCACGTCCATCGCTTGCACGATAGGGTAGAGGAGTTAAAAAAATTGTTGAAGCGCGATGGGGTCCTGGTCATTGCTGTACCCAATTGCAGCTCCTGGGATGCACACCACTACAAAGAATTCTGGGCGGCTTACGATGTACCAAGGCACCTGTACCATTTTACACCACCCGATATCCAATCGCTGTTCTTTCTTCATGCAATGAAGGTCGAAAAAATACTTCCGATGAAGTTCGATTCATACTACGTGAGCATGCTTAGCGAGAAGTATGAGACCGGAAGCCCAAAGATGCTTCGTTCCACGTGGAACGGATTTCTATCCAACCTGAAGGCAAAAAAGACTGGCCAAGAATATTCCAGCCAGATTTACATTATTCGGAAATAGTATAATTATCTGATAACCAATTATTTAATATATTCAAATGTTTTACATTTGGCAACGGTGGTTTTCTTCATAGGCGAGGCCATCCGACAGAACAACCTGGCGGGGTTTGTTTTGCTTATACTTGCGGTGTATTTTGTTTTCAAGAACGAGCAGCGATGGATACAGCTTTCATCTTAAATCATCTCGGAGAAGAACGGGAAAAATATTTCAATGCCGTTTCACCGCTTATTTCTCAAAGCACCAATTTCTGCTATCCCACGGTTGATGCGCTGCGGCAGGCCCTGAAGAAGGAGTTTGAAAACCCGTTCTACACCCGCGGCTACAACCCCACCGTTGCTATACTCCGGAAAAAAGTAGCTGCACTTGAGGGTTCCGAGGATGCGCTGATATTTTCTAGCGGGAGCGCGGCCATTGCTGCTGCGGTAATGAGTACCGTGAAGGGCGGAGACCATGTGGTTTGCGTGAAGAGGCCCTATTCCTGGACGAAAATTCTTCTTGAAAAGTATTTGGTACCATATGGTGTCACAACAACTTTCATCGATGGAGCTGACATTACGAATTTTGAAGCGGCCATCCGGAAGAGCACAAAGCTTATCTATGTAGAAAGCCCAAATTCCCTGACGTTCGAACTGCAGGATCTTAGAGCCGTAGCCAAGCTGGCAAAGAAACATGGCATTACTACCATCTGCGACAATAGTTATTCATCGCCCCTCAACCAAAGCCCTATTAAGCTGGGAATTGATATCGTTACCCATTCGGCCAGCAAATACCTGAACGGGCACAGCGATGTGGTAGCGGGTGTACTTTGCACAACTAGGGAGTGTGTGATGAAAATGTTCGGAGAAGAGTTCATGACCCTGGGCGGAATCATTTCGCCCCATGATGCCTGGCTCATGATACGCGGACTGCGCACGCTGGAAATACGCGTTAAGCGTTCTTCGGAATCGGCCCAGAGGGTTGCAGAGTACCTGGAGAAGCATCCGAAGATCGAGAAAGTGCTTTACCCTTTTCTTCCATCCAACCCGCAATATGCCCTCGCAAAAAAACAAATGAAGAGCGGGGCGGGTTTGCTTTCAATCGTTATCAAAGCAAAAGACGTAAAACAGGTGGAACGATTCTGCGATGCGCTGAAATATTTTCTTCTAACCTGCTCCTGGGGAGGATACGAATCGTTGGCATTTCCCATCTGCTCCATGCATCAATCGCAAAGCTACGACAATCCGCTGCCCTGGAACCTTGTGCGGCTTTATATTGGCCTTGAAGACCCCGATGTGCTGATAGCCGACCTGAAGCGGGCCCTGGACAAAGTTTAGACCTCAAATCATTCATTCTCCTTAACTTTGCCTTCCGCTTTTGGCTCCGTAGTTTAATGGATAGAATAAGAGATTCCGGTTCTCTTGGTAGGGGTTCGAATCCCTTCGGAGTCACACAATATTTTGCAAGGACAGCCGTTTGCCCTTCGGCAGATTTTGATTAATATTGTAATTCTTTTTACGCTGTGAAAAAATTACTGCCTCTTATCGGCTTATCTCTCCTTACTTCCCTTGGTTTTTCCCAGGGGATCGGGGTGGGCCAGTGGCGTACGCATCTGCCGTATACGTATGGGATATCCGTTGCGGAAGGAAACGGTAAAGTGTTTTGTGCTACACCCAACAGCCTGTTCGCTTACCACAAGAGTGATGGCGGCATTCAACTTTTCTCCAAGATAAACGGCCTGTCGGATGTAGAGCCCAACCGGCTGAGCTTTAACGCAGCAACAAATACATTCATTGTTGCATACAAGAATGCCAATGTCGACCTGATCCAGAACAACTCCATCATCAACCTGTCCGATATTAAGCGGGCGAACATTATCGGCAACAAGACCATCAATGGCGTTTATTCTATCGGCAAGAACGCTTACCTGTCGTGCGGGTTCGGAATAGTGGTTATGGACGTGGATAAAAAAGAGATCAAGGACACCTATTACATCGGCACCAACGGAGGTTACATCAATGTGAGGGATATTGCTTCAGACGGGCTTAATCTATATGCGGCCACCGATTCGGGAGTGTATTCTGCCTCGCTTTCCAATCCGAACCTTGCCAATTATACGGCCTGGACAAAATTTTCAACCTTGCCGCAAGGCATTTACAATACCATCGATGTAACGGTTAACGGGAAAGTTTTTGTGAATTATTCCCAAAACCTGATGACGGGCGCAAACAACCAGGATTCCATTTACGTGTACAACGGCATTTCATGGGTAAACGCTTATCCGGGTGTGGGGCAGGCCAACACCAAGCGGATCCGTGCTTATCCTTCAAAGATGATGATGGTATTTAACGGTTATGTGGATTTCTTCGACCTGAACGGAGTGTGGACGGGCGACCGCATTTACACGTATGGAAGCCTCGGGTCGCCCAACCCGCAGGACATCGCTCTTGATTCGCAGAATAGTAATCTCTACTGGATCGCTGACGGCAACAAGGGTCTGATCCGGAACACGGCCGTGTGGAGCGATGAGCAGATCATTCCCAACGGACCGAAGAATGCCAGGGCGCAGTTCATTTATTGCACGGCAGATGATGACCTTTGGTGTCCTTCCGGAGAAATATCCGATGGGTGGATCGGGAATTTCAATACGGCAAGCATACACCGTTTCAAGAACGAATCATGGAACACAATCGATGCCAGCACATACCCTGCCATGGATTCGATCCGCGACCTGGTGAGCGCGGTCATCGATCCAAAAGATCCCAACCACGCTTTTTCTGGCAGCCTGGGGTTCGGGCTGCTTGAGTTCAAGAATGGAGCTTACGTGAAGCTGTATAACGAGGTGAACAGCTCGCTCAGGTCGCGCCCCGAATACCATTGGGTGGGCGTAAGCGGCCTGGCCTACGATGCCGATGGAAATCTCTGGATCGCCAACTCACTTACTCCGCAGCAACCGGTATCCGTTCTGAAAACAGACGGTACATGGCAGAATTTTTCCGCGGGCACGGCCGTGCAGAATGCGGTGACGCACGTTATCATAGTAGCCAAAGACGGCACCAAGTGGGTGGCCCTCCCGCGCTCTAACGGAGGAGGGCTCATGGCCTTTTCCGAGAACGGCACTTTTTCCAATACGTCTGACGATAAGATCAAGCGCCTTTCCACCGCTTCCGGCAACGGGCTGCTGCCAAGCAATGATGTGTTTGCCCTGGCCGAGGACCAGGACGGGCAGATCTGGATCGGCACCGATAAAGGGGTGGCTGTTTGCTATTCCCCCGAGAATGTATTCTCCGGCAGCAATTTCGATTTCCAGCCGATCTATGTTCAGCAGGACGGGCACACCCAGCTGCTGCTGGAGACCGAAGTGGTATCGTGCATGGCGGTAGACGGGGCGAACCGCAAATGGTTCGGCACACGAAGTGCGGGCGTATTCCTGATGTCGTCCGATGGGACCAAGCAGGTGTACCATTTCACGGCAGAGAACAGCCCGCTTCTGTCCAACGACATACGCACCATTTCCATCAACCCCAAAAGCGGTGAGGTTTTTTTCGGGACGTCTGAAGGAATAATTTCATACCGCAGCACCGCCACCGAAGGCGGAGATGATTTCGAGAACGTTTATGCTTTCCCAAATCCCGTGCGCCCCGGCTATGGCGGTGTGGTGGCCATCCGCGGACTGGTTAAAAATGCTGATGTAAAGATCACCGACATCAGCGGAACGCTCATCTACCAGACCCGGGCGCTGGGCGGGCAGGCCATATGGGATTGCAAGAACTTCAGCGGGCAGCGGGCCAACAGCGGTGTCTACCTCGTGTTCTGCTCCAACGATGACGGCAGCAAGACCTTTGTCACAAAGATCCTGGTGGTGAACTGATGCTGCACAAAACGCGGGGCATCGTACTGCATACCCGAAAATATTCCGACAATTCCTTCATCGCAAAGATCTACACCGAACAGTTCGGCTTGCAATCCTTTTTGGTGCAGGGGGCACGCAAAAAAAATTCATTGCTAAGGATCAATCTTTTTCAACCGCTCTCCCGGATCGAGCTGGTGATGTACCGGAAAGAAAAAAGATCGCTTCAGCGGATGAAAGAGGCGCGGGCCGATCAACCTTACCGCAATATTCACCTAGACCCTGCAAAAACCTCGGTCCTGTTCTTCCTGAATGAAGTGCTGCTGCGCGCGGTGCGCGAGGAAGAGCCGAACCTGCCGCTCTTTTCGTTTCTCGATGATGCGCTGACGCGGCTGGATGAAATGCCTGCCGGGGCGGTTAATTTCCATCTCGTGTTTCTCCTGAAGCTCTCCGCGCACCTCGGTTTTTACCCGAACGATAATTTTTCCGGAGACAACACCTGGTTCGACCTCGCAGAGGGGCGCTTCTGCAGCGAGCCCTCCAGCCATCCTTATTTTTTGGACCCGCGGCTGGCCCGCATTCTTCACGATCTGCTCCAGGTCGGCTTCGATGAAACCGCCCGTCCCGGTATCTCCCGCTCAGAAAGAAAACTGTTGCTCACCGGCCTCATCACGTATTACGAACTGCACCTACAGGCGGAAGGCCGCATGCTCTCCCCGCGCGTTTTAGAAACAATCCTGGGTTGATAATTGCCGAAACGGGACAAAAGGGGTTTGCTTTTTTGATTACCTTTGGTCGACAGATTTTTTCCTGTTTAACCCAAAAACAAATCATCATGAAAAAACTTTACGCCTTATTTGCTCCTTTAACCTTTGCGATCGTTTCGCCCGCAACGATCCATACGGTTTCAGTGTCCGATTTCGCATTCACGCCCTCTTCGGTAACTGCCGTTTGCGGTGATACGATCGCCTGGGTATGGCAGAGCGGAAGTCACACCACCACTTCTACTACAATACCCGGTTGTGCTACTGCATGGAACTCGCCCATTAATTCTTCAATGCTTGCTTATGCCATCGTGATCCCGTGTGCCGGCACCTACAACTACAAGTGCAATTTCCACGCGAACATGACCGGCACCATCACGGCAACCTGCACGGGAGGCATCAACGATCCGAAGCTGAACGTTTCCTCACAGCTTTTCCCGAACCCCTTCACGGGCAAGGTCACCATCAAGTACCACAATGCCGATGAAGTGCGATTCACGAACGTGGTTGGCGAAGCCATCAAGACCGTAAAGCTCGACAAAAGCCAAAGCCAGGCGGAGATCGACTTAGCCGATCTTCCTTCGGGAGTTTATTTCTACAGCGCCCTGAAAGAAGGAATGTACGCTGAGACCCGCAAGATCATAAAGCAGTAAGCCCGCAGATAAGAAACCCTGGCTGCCCGTCAGGGTTTCTTATTTTTAAGCACAGACCCCGGCATCATGAAAAAAATATTTTTTCTCTTACTCTTCCTGTCGGCAAATCTTCTGCCCGCGCAGAAAAAGGAACAGCCCCAGGCAGGAAACGATCCGCAGAATATGAAGGTGATTACCTCGCGCGAGCCGCAATATCCTAAGGGCGAGCAGGCATTGTACACAGAAGTGCTGTATGGAATAAAATATTCAGAAGATGCGAAGAAGAACTATGCCGAGGGATATGTCGACCTGAGCTTTGATGTGCTGGCCGACAGCACCGTTGCGAACGTGGTCGTGATGAAAGACGTGGGTTACGGAATAGGGGAGGAGGTAAAAAAATATGTGGGCAAGCTCAAGTTCATTCCCGCCCGGCAAATGGGCGTAGCCGTAAAGATGAACGTGATGTGGAGCTTTCCCGTTAAGGCGCACTAAGCCAGCTTCAGCACATTGCGCGAGAACATGCGCACGGCCAGCAGGTTCAGGCCGAGCCCGATTGCAACCAGCACACCGATCTTCGTCAGGAATCCCGGGTCCGTTAAAGGCAGGTTTCTCCACAGCACATCGTAAAAAGCATCCACGCTCCAGTAGTTAACGGATACCACCGCAATTTTTTTCATGAATGCCGGCATGGCGAACAGCGGCACCATACTTCCCCCGATGGCCGACATGGGCAGGATGACCAGCGTAGCCAGTCCCTGCACCTGCTGGCGCGCGCGCGCAAAAGAGGCCAGCAGCATGCCGAATCCCGAGCACGCAAATGCTGAAGCAACGACCAGCAGCGAAAGCTGGGGAAGGTATTTCGAGACCTGCAGGCCGAAAACGAGCGAAGAGAACGTGAGCATGATCACCAGCTGGCAGATGGCGATGAATGTCGAGAAAAACATTTTTCCATACAGGATGTGCGTGGGGCGGAGCGGGGAATAGAGCAACCGCTTCAGGGTTCCCTCCTGCTTTTCATCGAGTATGGTCGCTCCCATGGCGGAAACCGAGAACAGCAGCATCATCACGGCTGTTCCCGCAACGGCCTGCACCAGCCCTGGCGTGTTCTCTTCCTGCGCATAGATGGGAGTGGCGCGCAGAACGGAACGATTGTCATCGCTCCCTCCTGAAAAATTTTGCGCGATCTGCTTGTGTATGATGGCGCGCATCTCATCGGGCATCACCGGGTTCCCGGCATCGAACTGTGCGATCGCTTTTTTCTCCATGGCTTTGGAGCCGACAGCCTTCATGAGATTTCCCATCAGCGCGCCCTGCAATATGCCGATCTCCATCTCCTTGGCCTTGTCGTATTCCAGCTCGAGCGGAAGTGATTTACCGGCTTCGATCGAATCTTTTAATCCTTTGTGCAGCACAAGGGCCGAGCTCTGCTCCCCGCTTTTTATCCAGGCCAGCGCAGTATCCGGTGCGGTTTGAATAACATCCAGTTCCTTTGCAGAATCAAGCTGCGCCACAATCTTTTTGCTTACATCGGTCCTGTCCTCATCGCAGACAACAAGCGTTTGAGGACGGGCCTCCGTGTGCGCACCGGCCCCGCCAAACATGATCGAGAAAAGCGAGATGAGCGGGATGGGCACAATGAATGTGAGCAGGATCGACCGCTTGTCGGTGAAGAATTGCCTGAGGTCTTTGAGGGCTATCTTAAGCATCTAATCTCGAAGTTGTTTTCCGGTTAACGTCAGGAATATGGTTTCCAGGTTCACTTTCTGGATCTCGATGTTGGAAATGTCGAGCCCCGCTTCGTTGCATTTCAGCACCACCTTCGACAGGTCGCTCTTTACGTTTCCCGAATAAAAACAAATGCTCCCATCGGATATCCTGGATTCACTCCATTCCATCGTGATCTTTTTGGCGGTGGCATCGGACAGGCTCCCGCATTGCACCACGATCGTTTCTTTCATCTTGCTCAACCCTTTCAGCTCGTCCAGCGTGCCCTGCGCAACGATGCGTCCGTTATCGATGATACCGATCCGGTCGCACAGCCGCTCGGCTTCTTCCATGTAGTGAGTGGTGTAGATGATCGTTATGCCATCCTGGTGAAGCTTTTCGGCCACCTCGAAGATCAGGTTGCGGCTCTGGGGGTCGATCCCTACCGTGGGCTCATCCATGAAAAGCACCCGCGGTTCGTGAAGCAATGCTGCGGCTATGTTGATCCTCCGCTTCATGCCGCCCGAATAGGATTTTATCTTATCTTTTCTCCGGTCGTGAAGTCCCAGCAGGTTCAGCACCTCGTCAATGCGGCTGCGCAGGAGCTGGGAGGACACGCCATAGAGGCTTCCCCAAAAAACAAGATTGTCGTATGCCGAAAGTTCGTTGTAGAGCGCGATCTCCTGGGGCACCACACCGATGGCTCTTTTGCATTTGTCGGGGTTCGCCTTCATGTCAAACCCTCCAATGCTCACCGTTCCTTCATCGGGCGGAAGAATGGTGCTGAGGATGGAGATGGTGGTGGTCTTGCCCGCCCCGTTCGGGCCGAGCATTCCGAAGAATTCGCCCTGCTTTATTTCGAATGAGATCCCCTTGAGGGCTTCAACGCTGCCGTATGATTTCTTCAGGTTCTGGACGAAGATCATTGTCCAAAAGTGGAAAAAAATAAGGAAATAAAAAAATAAAGGGGCTTTATCCTCCCGCGCCAACCTTGATCCTCTGGCCGGGCAGCAGCATATAGCTTTTGCCGATGTTGTTCCATTTTTTAAGATCATCCACGCTCACGTTGTATTCCTGCGAGATGATCCACAGGCTGTCGCCATTACGGATGGTATGGTACTTCGCTTTGCCATCGGCCGATACGGTGGCAGCTGCATTCTCCACCGGTTTCACCGGGTTCTGGCTGGCAAGCACTGGCGCGGAGGTCACCGGTGAACCGTTCTGAACGGGCACGTATACGGTGAGCTTCTGGCCGGGATGGACATAAAGTGTTTTCAAATTGTTCCAGGCCTGCAGATCGCTTACGGTGCATTTATACCTGCGGGCAATGTAGGCGATGTGCTCACCCCGCTGCACGGTGTGTATCTTCATCACCTCCTTCGTTAAGCCCGCGAGTTGCGCCATGGAGCTGTCCTTTTTGATGTAGTCGTATATCTTTTCTTCGTTGGTCACGAAGCTTCCCACTTTGCCGGTTGGCAGGCAAAGGGCTGATTTTTCCCCGTCCATTGCCGGTATCACCTTGCGCTTGTATTGCGGGTTCAGGAACTCCAGCTCCTCTTCCGGTATGTCGAGCACGGCCGATACCTGCGAAAAGCTGATCTGCTGCTTCACCATAACGGTATCGACCTGGAAGAAGGTCCGCTTGGCCGGCACGATGTAAAAATTATGCTCCGCTGCATAGCTCATCACGTAGTTTGCGGCAATGAAGGCGGGCACATAGCCCTGCGTTTCGTACGGAAGGTATTTGCGGATCTCCCAGTAGTTGGTCTTTCCTCCCGCCCTGCGGATGGCCTTGTTGATGTTGCCTGGTCCGCAGTTGTAGGCTGCGATAACCAGTTGCCAGTCGGGGAACATGTCGTGGAGGAAGCTGAGGTATTGCGCAGCGGCCATGGTCTCTTTATACGGGTCGTTGCGATCGTCCACGTACGAAGTTATTTTCAGGTTATAGAGCTTTCCGGTGCCGTACATGAACTGCCACAGGCCCACGGCTCCCGCGCGCGAACGGGCAAGCGGGTTCAATGCCGATTCGATCACGGCAAGATGCTTGAGCTCTAAAGGAAGGTTGTACTTATCCAGCACCTGCTCGAACATCGGGTAATAAAGCTCCGCCAGGCCCAGCATGCGCGAAACGATGTAGCGTTTCTTCATCGTATACATCTGGATGTATTGCTTCACCTGGTCGTTGTACACCAGGTCGAACGGAGAAGAGGCGTCCAGTTTCTTCAGGCGTGATTCGATCGCTGCATCATCGGGATTCGGAATGAAGTCCGGTGCATAGTTGTACTTGTTGGCCGCCAATGGCTTGGGGTTCTGATCGAAGAACTTCATCCGCATGAGCGAATCGAGCATCGATGCGATGGGGTCATCGTGAAAGAGCGTGCTGTCTTTGATTTGTGAAAAGCCCGGTATGCACAGGATGAATGATACTGTGAAAAGAGAAAAAAATTTTATATGGGGAAAAAACCTCATGTTCATCTTACGGTAAAAAATGGTGAATGTTGTAGCGGAACAGCCAGTACATTCAAAAATACAAAATTTAATTGTACAAAAATCAAAAAAAATGAGACCCCTTCGGGGGCTTAAAAATTGGTTTTTGAACCGGGCGGTGTTAATGGATCAGGCTCCCGCTTTCTTCTTCAGGTCGGTCACGTATTTTTCATCCAGCTTAAATCCCATCGATTGCGCCCTCATTGCGCTTTGGAGCGCTTCGGCCGGGCTTCCTTTCTTATCGTAGGCAATGGATAAAAAATAGTAGGCGGACGGATCATTGGGCTTCAGCTTCTGATACGTGTTAAAATCATTGATTGCATCTTGCGGCTTGCCCAGGTTTATCCGGACTTTTCCGCGGTTAAGATAGGAGAGCGTGTCCGCTTCGTCCAGGCGGATCACGTGGTTGTAGTCTTCTTCGGATCGCTGAAAGTTCCCCATGTCGAAGTAGGCAAAGGCGCGGTTCCGGATCAGGGGCAGATCGTCCGGCTTGAGGGAATCGGCCTTGTTGTATTCCGGTATGGCCTTGTCGTACTGCCTCATTATGGAAAAGGTAACAGCCCGGTTCAGGTGCGCCTCAAAGCTCCGGGGATCGAACTCCAGCGCTTTCGCGTACGCATTGATCGACTTGTTGAAGTAGTCGGTTGCCTTGCCGGGAAATTTCTGCGCCATCGTACCGTAAGCATTCCCGAGGTTGGTCCAGATCTTCGGATTCTTCGTAGGGGGGATCTGCATGCCTCGCTGGTCGATGCCGCAGATGATCTCGTAGTCGATCAGCAGCGAATCGAGATTGTTGTGCTCCTTATAGTAAAGTCCCCGGTTCTCGTAAGCCGTTTCCACGAATGGGTATTTTTTCAGAACATCCGTCCACAGCGTATTGCTGTTCTGCCATACCTTTAGGCGATCGGCCGAAGCAAAGGCAAGCACGGTTATCACAAGCCCCATTGCACCAAACAGTACTATTTTTTGCGCAGAGTATTTTTCGCTAAGCCGGTCGAAGTAGTAGGCAACGATAAAGAACAACCCTACGTAGGAAACGTACGAGTACCGGTCGGCCATGATCACCTGCCCCACCGACATGAACTGCAGCACAAGCGCAACCGTAACGAAGTAAAAGCCGATCCCGAAAACAAAAAGCTTTGTCTTTTGTGCGCTCCACAATGTTGCCGCCCCTGCGAGCAGGGCTGCCACGGTTAAGACCAGGAAGTAAGAAGGGACATTTCCCTGGTAGTCGGTGAACGGGTAGGGATAGAAAGCAGAAAGATCTGTTGGCGCAAAAAGCTTTACAATGTACATGATGAACCCGTAGCAGCCGAACATCAGGCGCTGCAGGAGAGTGAAGGTGCCAAGCGAAGCAATGGCCTCGCGCGATTGAATGTTATACGCAAGCAGGCCGAGCCATAAAGAAATTACAAGAAAAGGGAGCTTTTCGAGAACGGTTTTCGTATTTATTTTCCTTCCCTTATAATAGTCGATCAGCACCAGCACGACAGGCAGTGTAACGGCCATGGCCTTGGAAAGGCACGAAAGCACGAACAGTACAAAGCACGCGGCCAGCATCCAATACTTTTTTTTCTCCAGGTAAAATACGTAACAGAGCAGCGAGGCAAAAAAGAAAAAGGCGTACATCACGTCCTTCCGCTCGCTTACCCAGGCCACGCTCTCCACGTGCATGGGATGCAGCGCAAAAAGCGAGGCCGCCACCACGGCCACGGCCTGCCTGCGCCCGGTAAGATGGAACACGAACAGGAAGATCATCGCTACAGCAAGAAGATGAAAAAAGATGTTGGTCTTGTGAAAGGCGGAGAAGCTGCCGGGGTCCGAATGCTCGTAGTCCCATTTGAGCGAAAGGATGGCCAGCGGATGATAGTTCAGGGATACGGGATGGTTTGTGGAGAATATTTCTTTCGTGCCAGCCTGCGGATTCGTTACCAACGGGTTCTCGGTAATGTAAACGTTATCGTCCCAATTGGTGAGTCCGAACTTTGTGCTCGGCCAATACACGATCGCGGTAACAATAAGGATGGCTGAGAGCCAGGCCCAGTGAACATATTTTTTTTCGGTCGGGGCGGCCTTTCGTGTTTCTTTTTGGGGGGCCGCTCTCTGTTTTTTCTTTTTGCCCTGCATGCGAACTCAAAGATAGCATATCTGTAAAAAGAAAAAGCCGTCCAGCGTGAAGCTTGACGGCTTTAAGGCTTGTTGGTGATTTACTTAGACCTGGTTGATCTTTTTGTTCAGTTCTTCCTTGTAAACGCCCCCGATGGGTATCTCTTTCTTGTCGCCTTCAATGATCAGGTTGTTGTGCTCGATCTCAGCGATCTTATCCAGCCGCACAATGAAAGAGCGGTGCACGCGGATGAAGTCGGCCGGGGGGAGCTTGCGTTCAATGTCCTTCATGGTGGAGTGAATGGTGTACCGCGCGTTGCTGGTATTGATCACCACGTAATCCTTCAGCGCTTCCACGTAATAGATCTCCTTCATGCTGATCTTGATCAGGCGCGTGTTGGATTTAACGAACAGGATATCTGCCGATTCCTTTCCTTCCACAAGCGAGTAAAGGAAGTCGCGCTCTTTCTTTATGTCGGTCACCTTGGTGTGCTTGTACAGCGCCATCTCGATGTTCGTGTGCAGGTCGATCTCCTTGAACGGCTTGATGATGTAGCCGTAGGGCTCGGTGACCTTTGCTTTTTCGAGCGTGCTTTCGTCCGCGTAAGCGGTCAGGTAGATCACCGGAATGTTGAAGCGAACGCGTATCTGCTCGGCCGTTTCGATCCCGCTCATCTGCCCCTTGAGCATGATGTCCATCAGGATCAGGTCCGGCCGCTTCTCTTCGGTCGTCTTGATGGCGTCTTCCCCGTTCGAGCATATCCCCACAACCGTATACCCCAGCTTTTTCAGGCTGTGCTGAATGTCCTTGGCAACAATGCTTTCGTCTTCTACAATTAGTATGTTCGTGTTGGGCATTTACTTCTGTTTTTGTTGGGCGTGGTCAAAAATAATAGAAAAACAGGTACCACCGTTATTGTTGAGGTTAATTGTTCCGTTCAGCTGGTCCACCAGCGAAACCACCAGCTGCAGGCCGAGCGAATCGGTGTTGCGGAAATCGATCTTTGGCGGTATGCCGATGCCGTTATCCGCTATTTCCAGCGTGATCTTGCCTTCCTGCCATCTCAGGACGATCCTTATCTCGCCCTTTTTCTTCCGCGGGAAGGCGTACTTCAGCGAGTTCGACACCAGCTCGTTGATGATGAGCCCGCAGGGAATGGCCAGGTCGAGGTTCAAGAATATATTTTCCACATCCAGCTTCAGCTCGATCCGGTTGTCGAGGTTCGAATAGGTGTGTACCAGGTTCTTCGACAGGTTGATGATGTATTCGGAAAATTTGATGTGTGAAAAGTCCTTGGTCTGGTACAGGTTCTCATGGATGAAGGCCATGGATTTGATCCGGTTCTGGCTTTCGGTTAGCGCTTCGAGCGTCTTCTTGTCCTTTACATACGAGGTTTGCAGGTTGAGGATGCTCGATATCACCTGCAGGTTGTTCTTCACGCGGTGGTGAACTTCTTTCAACAGCACTTCCTTTTCCCGAAGGGATTGTTTGATCTTTTCTTCGTTTTGCTTTTTTTCCGTGATGTCGTGGCCGATGCCCGACACTTCGACCACTTTGCCCGAGGAGTCAAGAATGGGGTTGAGGTAGATCTCGAGCCACATTTGCTTTTCTCCGCTCATTTCGACCCGGGTATCGAAATACTGTGCATTTCCCTGGAAGGCCTCTTCGTACCTGCGGTCCCAGAAGCCTGTATAATCGTGGGCGGACACCATCTTCCCGCGGTTGATGGCCGTGCCCGCGCGGGGCCGTACCCCGTAGATATCCTCCAGCACGTCCGCGTAATTTTTGTTGAACGCGGTGAGCTGCCTGTCGCGGTCGATCGTCCAGATCAGGTGCGTGCTGTTTTCGATGATGGCGTTCATCTTGGCGGCCTGCAGGATGCTTTGTTCCTCGGCCCTCTTCATCCCGGTTATGTCCTGTATAACCGAAATGAAGTAGTCCGGTTTCCCTTCGGGGCTTCGCACCAGCGACACGCTGAGGTTGGCGCTGATGGTGGAGCCGTTCTTGTGAACGTATTTTTTCTCGATCGTAAAGTTCTCTATTTCGCCTGCCAGCACACGGTCCTTCAGCTCCAGGCTTTTGTCGGGCTCGCCTTTCCAGGTGATGTCGGGGAACGACCGGGAGCAGAGCTCCTTTGCCGTGTAGCCGAATATGTTGCAGAGCTGCTGGTTCACCTGCAGGTACTTGCCTTCGGTGCTCACCTTGGCGATCCCCACGAACGCCTGGTTGTAGATGAGGCGGTAGTGCTCTTCGCTGATGCGCAGCTCTTCCTGTGTTTTGCGGATCTCCGTGATGTCGCGCGAAATGCCCATCGCCCCGATGGTCTCGCCTTCTTCGTTCTTGAGCACCGATGAGGACAGGAACGCATAGAAGAGCTCCCCGTTCCTGCGCTTGTGCACCACTTCGCCCGCGTAGTTGCCTTTTGCGTATATCTCTTCGGCAATTTTCTCTCTCGTTTCAGGAAACGCGTAGAACATGTTCACGTGCTTGCCCAGCACTTCATCCAGCGTATAGCCGAAGGTCAGCTGTGCCGCACGGTTGAACTCGGTAACGAATCCCCCTTTGTCCGATGCGCAGATCATGTCGATGGAGCTGTCGATGATCAGGCGGATGAACTTCTGTGCCGCCCGCATCCTGCGCTCGGTGAGCCTGCGCTGGGCTACTTCACGCTCAAGTTTCTTGTTGGTCTCTTCCGCCACCTTCAGCCGGATCTGCTCCAGCTCGAACTGGCGCTGGAGGGTGATGTCGTGGCAAACCACCTGGATGGCGGGCCTGCCTTCGTACACCACTTCGATGGGCTTGCTCTCCAGCTCCACGATGGTGCCGTCCGCCCGTTTTGCCTTCACCTCCATGAAAGGCAGCTCTTCGCCCTCGGCAAGCAGCTTTCTCCGCTCGCGCACGGCCAGGTGGTATTCGGGCAGGATGAAGTTGAATATGGTCTTGTCGTTCAACTCCTCGATATCATAGAGACCGAACATCCTTAAGGCGGCCGGGTTCACGAACACCACCTTGCCGGTAAGATCGTGGATGAAAATGCCGTCCGGTGAATTTTCCACCAGGCGCCTGTAGTTCTCACGGCTTTGCTCCAGCCGCAGCTCATATTCTTTGCGGTCGGTAATATTGGTGATAAATCCTTCAAGAAAGAGCAGCTTTTCGTTTTCGTCAAAAACGCCTTCGCCTTTTTCCCAAACCCACTTTACCGAATTGTCGGCAGCCAGTATGCGGTACTGGATCTCGAAGGGCGTGCGTGTGCGGATGGCCTCTTCTATCTCGATGCGCCCCGTCTCGCGGTCATCGGGGTGCACGATGTCGGAAAAGCGCAGGCGCTTGTTGCTCACCAGGTCGCGCGGGTTGTAGCCCGTGAGCGCCAGGCAGCCCTTGCTTACGAAGCGCATGGTCCAGCAATCATCGTACTCGCACCGGTAGGCCATGCCCGGCAGGTTGTTCATGAGCGTGGACAGCGCGCGTTCGCTTTCGCGCAGGTCCTTCTCGTATTGCTTGCGCTGGGTGATGTCGTAGATCACCGTTGCGCGGATCTTCTTGCCGAGGTAGGGAATGGTTTGCCCCTTGGACTCAACGGTGATGACCGAGCCGTCCTTCTTTTTCGTTTTTACCTCCCAGGGTTCTGATTTGGGAAGCCGGATCATTTTGCGGGCCTCTTCCTGCTTTTCGGGCAGGATAAAATCTTCGATTAATCGCAACCCGCGCACTTCATCTACCGATCCGTAGCCGTACATTTTCAGGAACTGGTTGTTGGCATCTATGATCCTGCCATCCTCGCTGAACACCAGCCCTTCGAATGTGGCCTCGGCCAGCAGGCGGAAGCGCTCTTCGCTGTCCTTCAGCTGCTGCTCGGCTGTCTTGCGCTCGGTGACATCACGCGAGATGCCTTCGATGGCGATGATCTTGCCGTTGTCGTCAAATATGGGCTTGCTCTTGGTCTCTGTCCAGATGATCCTGCCATCCTTGCGGATCCAGCGCATCACCAGCTGGTCGTTGATCACCGATTTCACATCGGACCTCTCTTTCAGGATCTGCTCCGACTCCCCGGTCATGTGCAGGTCGTCCGGGTGAATGATCTTGAACCCCAGGTAGGGGTCGGCATAAAATTCCTCGGGCGAATATCCCGTGAGCACATAAATGGATGGGCTTACGTATTCGTATTTGTTTTCGGGAAAGAATGAATAGCGATACACGATGTCGAGGGCATTTTCGGCAAGCATCCGGAAGCGCGCTTCGCTTTTGAGAACCCGTTCTTCCGTTTTCTTCCGGTCGCTTATGTCTACCAGCGTTCCTTCGATGATCTCTTCTCCGCTCCGGTGGTCGGGGTAGAGGCGCACATTCGCGAGCGTCCAGATTTCCGTTCCGTCCTTTTTCTTCTGTCGGAGAATGTAATTGTTCAGCGAATTTTTTTTTCTGAGCTCGCGCAGATAGGCGGTTCGCTCACCGGGATCAAAATAAAAAGAGATGGCCCCGGTGCTGCCTATCTCTTCGATGGACCCGTAACCGTATATGTTCAGAAAGGATTGGTTGCATTCCAGCAGCGCGCCTTTTGCGGTGGTGCGGAACACGCCTGCTACATTATTTTCGAAAAGAGCCCTGTACCTGTCGGCATCCGACATGCCGTTCCCATTCTGAAGGCGGCTGTGCGAAGACAATTGTTTTTTCAACTCGCGTATCTCCGCAAGTAATTCTTCCCTGGTCTTTTCGATCAGCCTGTTCATTGGTTGTTCGGGTCGTCCGGGGGCTTTACTTTCACTCCGTCAATTTTGATCTCTTTCCCGTTCTTATACACCACAGAGATAATGACCGTTCCGTGCGGGTCGCGGTAATTGAACTCGCTCTGGCCGGTCAGGAAGGCATCGGGGTCGTAGTACAGCCACTCGCCATCCTTCTGGCCCATTATGTATTTGCCCTTTTCGCGGACCGATCCATCGTGGTAGTAAAAAACATGCTCGCCATTCGGGTTTCCGTCAATGTAATTTCCCTGGTATTTCAGCTGGTTGTTGTCCGTATAGAAATGTTTCCACATGCCATCCCGCGCATCGTTCTTGTAGGATCCCTCTTCGCGGTAGTCGCCCATCTCGAACACCCATGCTCCCTCTTTTTTGCCGTCCATGTATTCGCCTTTGGTGATGATCTTGCCGGTGCTGTCGTATTCCACAAAGGCGCCTTCGCGAATGCCTTTCAGGTAATTCTCCTCGCGCAAGAGCTGGCCGTTGTCGTAATACCATTTCCAGGCGCCTATGGGATTGCCTTTCTTGTCGTATTTTCCTTTCTGGTCGGTCTTTCCGTTGGCGTGCCAGAAGGTCCAATCGCCAATGCGGAATCCGTCCTTGTATTCTCCTTTTGATCTCATCTGGCCGTTCGGGTGGTATTCCTTCCACTCGCCCTGCTGCCGGCCGAGTGTGTCTTCAACGCCTTCGGCAGCCAACACATCCTCCTTGTAAACTTTCGTTGAGGTGATGGTCCCCCTGGGAGAATATTCCTCGAATTTTCCATCCTTCATGCCGCCCTTATACACGCTCACCGATTTTACGGACCCATCCTCATAATATTCGGTGTGAACATCGGGCACTTCCAGTTCGGGAGTGTCCTTTTGTATCACATCATTCGCGTACTTCTTAACAGAGGTCATCGTGCCATCCGTTCCGAATTCTTTAAAGTAGCCGTTCTTCTTGTCATCGAGATAAGTACCCTGCCATTTCACTTTTCCGCTGTCATAAAATTCCTTCCACATGCCCTGCCTCAGCCCGTTCTTGTCCCTACGGTTGATGCGTTCCTGCGTTTTAATGAATCCATTTTTGTATTCGACCAGCGAAGTAATGTTGCCGTCCTCCGAATATTCGAACGCCATTCCCTCCTCCCGGTTATTTTCGAAATTGGTTCTGGACCTAATCTTGCCGCTGGGATAGTAGGTCAGGCTGGGGCCCTGCTTTATGTCTGCTGCATAGTTTTCTTCTTCGGCAAGGTATCCTTCCGGGGCAAACGTTCTTTTGGGTCCCTGCCTCTTTGCTTTCTTGTAATTTATTTCGGATGCCCTTTTCCCGTCCTCCGAATAAAATTTCCAGGTGCTGTCCAGCTCAAAATCCTTGCGGTTACCTTCGGCTTTTAAATTCCCGTTCTTGTAGTAGGTCTTCCAGTAGCCATCGGGTTTGCCGTTCTTCATATAGCCTTCAGAGGCCAGCCTCCCGTTGTCGTGGTAAAATTTATTATACCCGTTCGGGTTGACCTCCTGCTTGGGCTGCGAAAAGCTGAGGAGATAAAGATGGGACAAAAAAAACAAACAAGCTGCTCTATAAAACATCACAAACCGAATTTTTCTGAAAGCTCAAGCATTCGTAAAATGGGTTTTTTCGCCCGTTCGATCAGTTCTTCTGAAAGGATGATCTCGGGTAATTCGTACTTCAAACAAATATACAATTTTTCGAGCGTATTCAGCTTCATGTGCGGGCAATCGTTGCAGGCGCATGAATTGTTGGGCGGGGCGGGTATGAAGGTTTTGTTCGGAGAGGCTTTTTGCATCTGGTGAATGATGCCGGTTTCGGTGGCTACGATGAACTCGTTGTCTGCAGAATTTTTGGAATAGTTCAGCAGGCCGGTAGTAGACCCGATATAATCGGCCATCTCCAGCACGGGGGTTTCGCATTCTGGGTGGGCCAGCAACTTCACGTGCGGATGGGTTTCCCTTAGCCGCGTTATCTTTTCAAGCGAAAATATCTCGTGCACCATACAGGACCCATCCCATAGCACCATGTTCCTGCCGGTTTTCTTTATAATGTATCTGCCTAAATTCCTGTCGGGGGCAAAAATAATTTTCTGTTCCTTCGGGAGGCTTTCAACTATTCGTTCGGCATTGGTGGATGTACAAATAATATCGGACAACGCCTTGATGTCAGCGGAGCAATTTATGTAAGTTATTACGATGTGATCGGAATGTTTTTTTTTGAATTCATAAAATTTTTCAGGGGGACAACTATCGGCCAAGGAACACCCGGCTTGAATATCCGGTAATAATACTTTTTTTTGCGGGGATAATATTTTGGCTGTTTCGGCCATGAAATGCACGCCAGCAAAAACAATGATATCTGCATTCGTCTTGGCAGCTTTTTGAGACAATCCCAGGCTATCCCCAATATGATCGGCTATATCCTGTATATCCGGATCCTGGTAATAATGGGCCAGGATCACAGCGTTCTTTTCTTTTTTTAGTTTTTTTATTTCTTCGAAAAGATCAAGTGATGGGTCAATCGTTTTTATCAAATACCCCTTTTCCAACATACCTATTTATTATATATTATTCTTTATATAATATTTATGTAATAATAAATAGCCTGTTCATTCTGTTGAATATTTTTCATCCAATTCCTTGATTTTTTAATTCTTAACATATCATTCACAATTTATTACTATCCAACTATCTGGTAAATAGCGCAACACCAACTTTTAATATGGTATTAATAAACAAAATTGTTAATAAAAGGATCCATGAATTTAAAAAGGTTTAAGTGTAAAAGCTGACGAATAAGTAGAAGGTAAAAGTTGTAAGTTTCTCTTGATATATAATTTTTTTTGACTACCAGTCCGCAGTATCCGAGTTCAAAATAATTATATTGGAAATTGTAAGCCTTTATTAAACAATTATCAACAGCATTTAAGGCTTGTAAAGTTACTCAATTTGGGCGGTGTAATTTCAAATAAGTATCTTTGTTTTTCTGGAATGAAAGCACAAAAACTTGCCATCGGGTCCGATCATGCCGGCTTTTGCCTGAAGGAGGATATTAAGAGGCACCTCGAAAAGAACGGCTACAAGGTAAAGGATTTTGGATGTTACTCCGAAGAAAGGGCCGATTACCCCGATTTTGCTCATCCCGTTGCCGGTGCCGTAGAGATGAAGGAGGCGGATTATGGCATATTGATCTGCGGAAGCGCGAACGGCATAAGCATGGCCGCAAACAAACACAAAGGAATCCGCGCTGCGGTCTGCTGGAACACCGAGGTGGCCAGGCTGGCCCGCCAGCACAATGATGCAAACATTATTTCGCTCCCCGCCCGCTTCATTTCCACCGGTGAGGCCATACAAGCGGTGGATGCATTTCTTTCCGAAAACTTTGAAGGCGGCCGCCATGCCGACCGGGTGAGAAAAATTTCGGCCGGATGCTAAGGGCGACATTCTTTTCCGTGCTATTATTTGTTTTTAATATCTTTTTTTCACAGGAAAAAGATACCGCAGCCATCCGGTTCTCAAAATACATATCGGCTGAAGAGCTGAAAAAAAACCTTTCCGTACTGGCATCGGATGAGTATGCCGGCAGAGAAACCGCTACGGAAGGACAGAAAAAATCAGCACAATTTATCAGCGAGTTCTATAAGAAAGAAAACATATCCCCCGGCAACAAAGGCAGCTATTACCAGCAATATCCGCTGCTGATCAGGCACAATGGCGGAACCGATGTATACATCAATTATAAGAAGTATGAATTTCTAAAGGACTTCTTCAGCTTTCCTGGCGGAGAAGAACAGAAAATAATAACAAAAAAAGCGCTGCTCGTTGGCTACGGAATAACCGAAAAAAACTATGACGATTATTCTGACAAGAAGGTAGAGAATAAGGTGGTCATGGCGCTGTGGGGCGAGCCCCTGAGGAAAGACAGCACCTCGTACATCACAGGGAAAAAAACCCTTTCGGACTGGTCGGGGTTCAGGAAAAAAGCAGAGCTGGCCCGGGACAAGAAGGCCGCAGCGCTGCTGATCGTGATGGACGACATGGAGAACAGCATCCGGGAGGCGCGGCACTTTATCGGGTCTCCATCGATGAAGCTGGACATGAATGTTGCCGATAAAAAAGAAATGCCGGTCATCTATATTTCAAAGGAAATGGCAAACGCAATATTGTCCGGTGAGAAGAAGAATAACAATATCGATTCGATCCGGTCGGCCATCTCTGCATCGGGAAAGCCGATCGCAGCAAAAGCAAAGACCAACCTGGTCATTACAACGAAGGAGCAGAAAGAGAAGCTCTCGGCCGAAAACGTACTGGGGTTTGTTGAAGGCTCCGACCTGAAGAGCGAAATCATTGTTGTATCAGCACACTACGACCACCTGGGCACGCACGATGGAAAAGTGTTCAACGGTGCCGATGATGACGGTTCGGGCACGGTCAGCGTGATGCAGATCGCGAAAGCTTTTGAAAAGGCAAAAGAACAGGGGCGCGGACCGAGAAGAAGCATTTTGTTCCTGAATGTTTCGGGAGAAGAAAAAGGACTTCTCGGGTCTACGTGGTACTCCGAAAACCCGGTCTACCCCCTGGACAACACGGTGACCGATCTTAATATCGACATGATCGGGCGGGTGGATGAGGCGCACAAGGACAACCCCAACTACGTGTATCTCATTGGAGCCGACATGCTGAGCAAGGAGCTGAACACCGTAAGCGAGGAAACCATAAAAACGTACTCCGACCTTCAGCCCGACTACAAATACAATGACGTGAAAGACAAGAACCGGTTCTATTACCGCTCAGACCACTACAACTTTGCCCGGAAGAACATACCGGTGATTTTTTATTTTAACGGCACACACGCGGATTATCACAAGGAAACGGACGAGATCGACAAGATCGATTTTTCGCTGATGGAGAAGCGCGCCCGGCTGGTATTCTTTACGGCCTGGACCCTCGCCAACCGCACCGGGCGGATAAAATCAGACATTAAGAAATGAAGCCCGGGCCGTCCTTCTTTCATTACCCAGTCCTTTTTTATGTTTTATTCATTTCCTCTTGCAAGAACTTCCCGGCCTTTGAAGCCGGAGAATTTGTCCCCATGAAAAATCTTCCCGCCTCCGCCTGCGAGTCGCTGAAAGCAGAACGCTTTACGCGGAACGATTCGAGCATCACCATACCCTCACCGGGCCAGGTAGCCGGGGGGTATTTTATCTTTTCATTTGATATTAAGAACAACTCGGACCGGGATAAAAAATTCCTCTACAAAATATTTTATAGGGCAGAAAACACCGATGGCCCCGATGATTTTTACGGAAGCTGGGAAAATACCGAACAGGAGTTCAAGGCAACCGGCTTTATTTCTCCTGACGGAAACTATTACCCGGTCCTCGACTCGTTCCGGATCATCGGGAACCCGCGCAATGAAAAAAAATATTACGGACCGGCCTGGGAAGGCACACCGATCCCCGATTCGCTGGTGACGCGCACGGTGGAAAGAATAAAAAAGGACACGGTGTGGCTGTCGGGCGTCAGGTCGAGGGCCGGGAAGGAAGGGCTGGAGCAGCGCCTGTTGGCGGAGGCGCGCTATGTGCTGGAGCAGGAAGGGAAGAACAAGATCATAAACAAGCGATGGAGGCGGAATCCGCCAGCGGGCACCTATAGCTTTCTATTGGTCGTTGCCGACTCGGCAGCAGCGGCAAACACAGATCCTTCCGCTTCGGACATATCGCTGAAAAAGGGAAACGGGTATACCGACCCGTTCGACTATTTTCTCAATGGCGAGGGGAGCCGGCTCAAGGGTATTTCGGTCCGGCTCTCTTCCGAAAAGTTAAGGATCCGGATGGCTGATCCCCAATAAAAGGCAATCGTGTATCTTTGATCCGAAAACCGATCGATGTCCGACCACTCCGAAGAATTCCTGGCCCTCTCCGAAACCAAAGCGTTCGACACCGAGCACCGCAGGAAGGTCCATTTCAACATTTCCCAATACGACAAAAAAGTATTTGACGGCAAAAAACAGTTTGCCGACCTGGAGCTGGCCCGCCAACGCGCATCGGTGATCAAGACAAAGGTGATTGAAAATCTTGACCGCTACCTGATCGAGTTCGAGGCCGCATTCATTAAAAGAGGAGGTAAGGTGATCTGGGCGCAGGACGGTGAAGAAGCCATGCGCGAGGTCGTGGAGCTGCTGGGAAAAAAAAGTGCTAGGACGATCGTGAAATCGAAAAGCATGGTCACCGAAGAAATTCATTTTAATGATGCGGTGGAGAAAGCCGGGATGGAAAGCCTGGAGACGGACCTGGGCGAATACATCGTGCAGATAAGAAAAGAGCCGCCTTACCACATCGTGACACCCGCGATGCATCTTTCAAAGGAGGACGTTGCAAAAACATTCCACGAGCAGCAGGGCACCCCGGCCGACTGGACACCCCAGCAGATCGTGGCACACGTGCGCAGGCTGCTGCGGGAAAAATATACGCAGGCGGACGCAGGGGTCACGGGGGGAAATTTTTTAATTGCAGACATCGGGGCGGTGGCCGTAACGGAGAACGAAGGGAATGCCATGCTCTCCGCCTCTTTTCCGCGCATCCAGATCTCCATTGTAGGAATAGAAAAAATAATCCCGACACTGGCGGACCTCGATCTTTTCTGGACGCTGCTGGCCACGCACGGAACCGGGCAGAATGTTACCGTCTACAATTCAATACTCACCGGGCCCAGGCAGGAAGGCGAGCCGGACGGCCCGGAAGAAATGTACGTAGTGCTGCTCGACAACGGCAGGAGCGAGCTGCTGGCACAGCCCGAACAGCGCAGGGCGCTCAACTGCATCCGCTGCGGTGCATGCCTCAACGCCTGCCCCATCTACCAGGGCGTGGGCGGGCACGCGTACGGAACAACCTACAGCGGCCCGATCGGCAGCGTGATCACGCCTCACCTGCGCGGGGTGGGGGAGTTCAAGCACCTGAGCTATGCATCATCGCTTTGCGGGCGATGCACCGAGGTGTGCCCGGTAAAGATCGACATTCACCACTTGTTGCTTCTGAACAGGAAAGATTCGGTGGAACGGAAGACCACCACAAAAACAGAGAATCTCATGTGGCTTTTCTGGAAGAAGGCCATGCTGCGGAGAAAGACAATGGAGAAAGGCGGCAGCAAGCTCAAGAACTTCATGCTTCGCCAGTTCTTTTCCAAAACCTGGGGCGACCGCAGGGAGCTTCCTACGGTTGCAGAAAAAAGCTTCAACCAGCAGTGGAAGAAGCTGAAAGGGATCAGGTGATCAATCTTTCCACTCCGGCAGGCGCCCGGGCGTGTAGGGCGCCTTTATCTTATCGAGAACACCTTCCAGCGCCTTGACCTGCGCATCAATGGATTTTATTTCTGCGTAAGCTTTTGAGAATTTCTTTTTGGCCAGCTCCAGCGATTGCCGGTGCGTTTCCGTGGCATCGTAGGTGGAGCTCCAGATCGAGCCCACTACGTTCTCGACCATGCCGATGATGCCCGGCAGCGTTTCGAACTCCCGTTTGGCCAGGCTTCCATCGCCATACAGCACGATGTCCAGCTCGCTGCACCGCGCTTCCAGCTTCTTCACGTCCTCCAGGAAATTCACGTTGTTGCCGGTCTGCACCAGGGCCGCTTTCACGAACTTGATGCGGTTCTTCATTTCATCATAATATGAATTTGTGCCCAGCACCACCCTGCGCAGCTCATTTACTTTTTTATACAGCTCGTTGGCCGCCTTCTTGTCGGGAGCAGCCAGCATGTTATTGTTCAGCAGCGCCAGGTTGAACGTTACACTTTCGCCCAGCGAAGCGGTTTTGCCATCTTTGACCAGGAAAAGCGCAGCGGAATATTTACCCGGCAGGGCAAGGTGCCCCTTCTCCTGCTCGTTGTATGGATTATCAAGATCTACAGCATTGAAGCTTACGGGAGAAGACACTTCCACCCGCCCGTCCCACAGCGCGCGGTACATGCCTTTCTTGGCCTGCCCGTTCAGCTTGCGCACCACGTTTCCCTGCTCATCGCTGATCACCAGCAGCACGTAAGGCGCTTCCTCGCGGTCCTCCATGCGAATGGAATCCGCAGAGGGATAATAAGCGGGCTGGTTGTTCTTTGTTTTTTCTTTTTCCTTTTCCTGCCGCTTTTCTTTTAAGGTCGGGTAGTCTTCCTTTATATAATAGGTGATCGTTGCCCCGATAGGCGGGTTCTCTGCCGTATAAAGATGTTCTCCAAAAAATCCTTTTCCGCGCAAGCCGAAAGGCGTGGCCGGGATGAACACGAGCCCATCCTTAACGGGAAATATTTTAACGGGCTTTTCCAGGTCCTCTTTTTTCAGGTTCTGTAAGGGGGAATAGTCATCGAGCACGTAGAACCCGCGGCCAAAGCTGGCCAGTACCAGGTCGTTCTCTCTTTTCTGAATGGCGATGTCGCGGATGCAGGTGGTGGGTAATCCGCCCTTCATCTGCATCCAGTGCCGCCCCCCGTCAAGCGTGAAGTAAACGCCAAAGTCAGTTCCTGCGAACAGTAGCTCGGGATTCTTGTGGTCCTCCGCAATGCAATAGGCCGAGCCGCGCTCGGGAAGGTTACTGCTGATGGACGCCCAGGTCTTCCCTTTGTCGGTGCTCTTTAGGATGTAGGGCTTGAAATCCCCGTTGCGGTGGTTGTTCATCACTGCGTACACAACATTTTCATTGTGCTGCGAAGCGCAGATGTTGTGCACCAGCGCGAGACCGGTATATCCACCGATCACCTGTGATCTATTGGGGAACGCTTCAGATTTACTCCACGATTTTCCTCCGTCCGCTGTGGTCCAGATCAGTCCGTCATCCGTTCCGGCAAACAGCAGGCTCTCATTCTTTGGTGATTCATAGAAAGCGGTTATGTTGCCGTACACGCTTGTGCTTTGGTTCTTCGCCACGGCATCCATGCTCCACACCTTTCCCATCACGGGCAGCTTGTTGCGGTCTATTCCCCTCGAAAGGTCGCCTGAAATTTCTGTCCACGAGCTGCCGCGGTCATCGGTGCGGAACACCTTGTTGGCGCAGAAATAAAGCCGCTTGTTATCGTACTGTGAAATAAAAAGCGGTGCATCCCAGTTCCACCGCAAAGCGGCTTCGCCATCTTTCTCCTGCGGCTTGATGTCGATGATCTCGCCCGACTTCTTATCGTAACGGATAAGCCCGCCATACTGCCATTCGGAGTAAACCACGTTCGGGTCCTTGGGGTCCACCTGCGATTCGAACCCGTCACCGCCCACGGTGATGAACCAGTCGGTGTTCAGGATCCCGTGCGCGCTGTTGGTGCGCGAAGGGCCGCCCAGCGAATTGTTATCCTGTGTGCCGCCATAGATATTATAAAAAGGAGCGGCATTGTCGGTGGTCGCGCGGTAGAACTGGATGATCGGAAGATTTTGATAGTGCTTCCAGTTCTTAGCCGCATCAAAAGTTTCGTACAGCCCGCCATCGCACCCGGCCAGTATGTGATTCGTATTGTCGGGATCGATCCAGATAGCGTGATTGTCCACGTGCTTGTACTTTTCGCCAATAGGCTTGAAATTTTTTCCCCCATCGGATGAAATGTTGATCCAGAAGTCCATTGCATACACCTTGTTGATGTCCTTCGGGTCGCAGAATATCTCGGAATAATAATTTCCTGCGGTGGAGAACCCCGAACGCTTTTCCCAGCTTGCGCCCCGGTCGGTGCTGCGGTAGGTGCCTTTCGAATCCTCGTTTGCCTCTACGATCGCATACAAATGATCGGTATTCACGGGGGACATCGCCAGCCCGATCCTTCCCACTTCGCCCGAAGGGAGGCCCCCCGAAAGCTTATCCCAGCTTTTCCCGCCATCAACGCTTTTGTAAACGGCCGATTCCGGCCCCCCGCTGATGTAGGTCCACTCGTGGCGCCTGCGCTGGTGCGCGGCCGCGTACACGATGTTCGGGTGGTTCGGGTCGATCAGCACATCGTTGAAGCCGGTGTTGTCGCTCACGAAAAGCACACGGCTCCAGGTCTTGCCGCCATCGGACGATTTATAAATACCGCGGTCTCCCCCGGACGACCAAAGCGGCCCATAAGCGGCAACAAATATCTCGTCAGAGTTCTGCGGGTTGATCTGTATTCTCCCGATATGCTCTGAGTTTTTGAGACCTACATTCTTAAAACTCTTTCCGCCATCCTCGCTCTTGTACACGCCATCGCCATAGCCCACGCTGCGCTGGTTGTTGTTCTCGCCTGTTCCCACCCACACCACGTTCGGGTTGTTCGGGTCGATAGCCAAGCAGCCGATGGAGTAAGAGCCGTAGCCGTCAAACACGGGGCTGAAAGTAATACCCGCATTGTCGGTGCGCCACACGTTGCCGCAAGCCGCGGCAATGAACCACTGGCTTTTGTTCTTGGGGTTCACGGCAATATCCACGATACGGCCCGATACCAGGGCGGGCCCAACGTTACGGAACTTAAAAGCCGAATAGGTAGAGGCATCCGTGAACGGATCGGCCTTTTTTTCCGGCTGCTCGGTTGTTTTTTTCTTGTCCTGGCACCAGCCCGGGTGAGCGGGCAGCATCAATGCAAAAGCAAGCGGCAATAAAATATTTTTCATAGGGGAAAGAATTTAAGGGAGAGCAAAAATAATATTTTATGGCAATAAAAAACGGCACCCCGAAAAGGTGCCGTTTCAAATGCTTTGGAGAAGATCAGCGGATGGCCAGCTTCCCGGTCTTGACCGGGCTTCCGTCAAGCGAAACCTTGTAAAAGTACAGGCCAGCGCCCGAGTTCAGCTCAAAGAAGAGCATGCCGGGCTTCGCAGCTTGCCTGGCGATAAGCCTGCCGTTGACATCGAAAACTTCGAGCAGGAAATTTTCTCTATTCTTATAATACATCGGGTCGATGCTGAGCGTAAGCGGGGTTCCGGCAGCGGCAACGGATGGGTACAACCCGATGCTCGAGTTGCCATAGATCTCGTTGACGCCTTGCGGGCAGGTATTGCCGATGAACCACTGGTAGCGCCAGTCGTTGTTCGTTATGCTGTGGAAGCGCATGCGCACCTTTCCGCTGTCGCACGGGATGGAGCAGGTATAAAAATGATAGCTGCAGGCCTGGGTGCTGTTGGGTGCGATGCACACGCGGGCGCTATCCACGAAATCAGGGAAGCATACGTCCAGGCAGAAGGCGGAGGTCCAGCAGCTCGGCATGAGCTTCGTGATACGCACCGCATCGATGCAGTTGTTAGAAGCGGTATTGTTGATGAGGTCGAAATAAATGGTCAACCCAGAACCCGGGCTACCGTAAACAGTCGAATCGTTATTGGTACACGCTTCCGAGAACGACTGGCCGAAAACACCAGCAGAAGCAAATGCAAAAAGCGAAAGAGTAAATATCTTTTTCATGGTTCTATTTTTGAATGATCAGTTTTCCGTTAAATAAATGTTCCGGGCTTTCAATTCTGAAAAAGTAAACGCCATTCAATTCAGCAGTTTCCAGCTCGAAGGAGGGCTGCGAAAGGCTGCTGATGGCCCGAACCTTCTGACCGGCTATGTCAAAGATAGAAATATTATATGAACTGCCGAAGCCGGATACAGAAAAAGTGACCCTGCCGGAAGCCGGGTTCGGGTAAACGTCCGCCTTTATTTCGGCCTGTAAATTTTTTACACCCATGATCGTCAGCAGGCTGTCGATGCACGCGCCCATATCGTTTGGCACCTGGTTGAACCAGCCGTGTTTGCAGAACACCGTACCCTTGTCGGGCCGGATGAGGTATGCATTATTAGGAGCTGGGCCAAATTTTGCCCAGTATTGGTTACAGGGACCATCGATCACGATCGGGCAATTCACCGTAGTAACGCAGCTGCAGGTATTGTTCACCATGTCGGTGAGAACGGTCTTACGGCCACCGTAGGTTGTGGGTTGAAGGTAAGCGACACTCGGGGGATTCGGATTCCATACGCTACAACTGTAGGGGCTGATGTCCGGGGATTCAGGATGTGCTTCACATACGTATACGACCAGGAAGTTCACCTGGCTCCCGTAAGTTGAGATCAGGGTGTTGAGCGTGGTTATCTTTCCGCGCCAGACCGGGCAGGTGTAGCTGCCGGCTACGAGGCACAGCGGTTTCCCCGAGTTGATCAGCGTCTGCGCATTGTATGGCGTGCCGCTGAGCGTATAAAAGGTAAAATCCGGGATCGTGTCGCCAACCTGCAGGCCATCTGTATTAAAATTATAACTGCTGGAGCAGGTGGGGTTACAGATGGGCGTATTATCGGCAGGGAGCGAGCTCAGGCCAATAGATGGCTTAAGGGTGGCTTGCGCGCAAGCAAATCCGGCCAGGATGACCAGCAACAAGAACGGGTAAAGTTTTTTCATAGGACAGGGTTTTTAAAGGTTCTCAATTGGACTCGTCAACCCCTCAATGGTTTAGCAAAGATAGAATAATATTCCGGTTTTGCAAGGCTGCTACACATCGAACTTGATCCCCTGGGCAAGCGGAAGCTCGGTGCCGTAATTGATCGTGTTCGTCTGCCTGCGCATGTAGATCTTCCACGAGTCGCTGCCCGATTCCCGGCCGCCACCGGTTTCCTTTTCTCCACCGAACGCACCCCCGATCTCCGCACCGCTCGTGCCAATGTTCACATTGGCGATCCCGCAGTCGCTCCCCTCGGCCGACAGGAATCTTTCTGTTTCCAGCACGCTGTCGGAAAAGATGGCCGATGAAAGGCCCTGGGGCACCTCGTTCTGCAGCGCGACCGCTTCCTCGATGGTTTTATATTTCATAATATATAAAATAGGTGCAAACGTTTCTTCGCAAACCATTTTTACATTGTTCTTCACCTCAACAATGCATGGACTCACGTAGCACCCGCTTTCGTAGCCTTTGCCTTCCAGCGCGCCCCCCCCGCACAGCACCCTGCCGCCTTCTTTCTTCACCTGTTCGATAGCGCTGAAAAAATCTTTAACGGCATTCTTGTCGATGAGGGGTCCCACCAGGGTATTTGCATCAAGCGGGTTGCCGATGCGTATTCCTTTATAGGCGCTCACAAGTTTTTCTTTGAACGTGTCGTAAATGGAATCGTTGATGATGAGCCGCCTGGTGGATGTGCAGCGCTGGCCCGCTGTTCCCACCGCACCGAACAGCACTGCGCGCAAAGCCATGTCGAGGTTGGCCTTCCCGGAAATAATGATGGCGTTGTTCCCGCCCAGCTCAAGCAATGTTCTTCCGAGCCGCTCGCCCACGATACGGCCCACCTTTTTGCCTATGCGCGTGGAGCCCGTGGCCGAGATCAGCGGGATGCGCTTGTCTGCCAGGAAATCATCGCCAATGTATTTCGAAGAAGAGGCGACAAGGCTCACCACCCCTTCGGGAACATCGTTCTCCTTAAGCACTTTTGCAATGATGCTATGCGTTGCGATGGCGCAAAGCAATGTTTTGGAGCTCGGCTTCCAGAGCACCACGTCACCGCACACCAGCGCGAGCATCGCGTTCCAGCTCCATACAGCAACGGGAAAGTTAAAGGCCGAAATAACGCCTACGATCCCGAGCGGATGCCATTGCTCGTACATCCGGTGCTTCGCGCGCTCGCTGTGCATCGTTAGCCCGTAAAGCTGGCGCGAAAGACCTACGGCAAAATCACAGATGTCGATCATCTCCTGCACTTCGCCCAATCCTTCCTGGAGTATCTTGCCGGTCTCGTACGAAACCAGTTTGCCCAGCGCTTCCTTGTTCCTGCGCAGCTCATCGCCCATCTGGCGCACGATCTCCCCGCGCCTGGGTGCGGGCAGCATGCGCCAGGCTTTGAAAGCGGCTTCGGCCTTCGAAACAATCTTTTCGTAATCGTCCCAGGTGGCTTGCTTCACCTTGCCGATCACGCTGCCGTCAACCGGGGAAAAGGAGTCGATGATCTCCCCGCGCGTGTCGAACCACTGGGTGCCGGTGCTGGCACCGTTGTTTATTTCCGAGATGCCGAGCTTTGCAAGCGCTTCGGCAATACCGTATTTATCCGTTAGTACGTTAGGCATGATCAATAAATTTTAAGGATGGCAAAAGTAATTATTTACCCCATACTGAAACGACAATAAGCATTCAAATGGTTGAAAGATTTCGATGAACAGGTAAAATAAAAAGATTAAATCTTAATGCTTGGCAAACAGCCGTACGATATCGTTTCCGTTCGCATAGAGCAGCAGGGAAAGAAGGAGGAGCATGCCCGCATACTGCGCGTACTCCAGCACTTTTTCATGGGGCTTCCTCCCGGTTATCACCTCGTACAGAAGAAAGATTACGTGCCCACCGTCCAGCGCTGGAATGGGAAGAATGTTCATGAATGCAAGCACGATCGAAAGGAAAGCGGTGAAGGTCCAGAACTGCTGCCAGTCCCACTTCTCGCCATAGGCCTTGCCGATGGAAATGAACCCGCCAAGCGACTTATGCGCGTCCTTAACGGTGAAAAGAACTCCCAGCTGCTTGATCTGCATCACCACTGCTTCGTAGGCCTGCCGCGCGCCTTCGGGAAATGATTCTAAAAAAGAAAATCTTTCTTTTTTAAACACCAGGATCTTATCGGGTGTTTTCGGGGCAAAACCGATCTTGCCCGAGCTGTCCACATCGGTGTTCAGCACGATCTCCTCCGCCCCCCGCCTGATCTTGATGGGGATGTTCTTTGACTTGTTCTTCTGAAAATTGCCGGTGACCTCGTCAAAGAACTTTACGCGCACCCCGTTAATCTCGGTGATCGAATCGCCCTTTCTAAGGCCGATCTTCTCGGCAGGCATTTTCGGAAGTATGGAGTCCACTACGCAAGGGAACCGCGGATAAATAAAATTTTTCTGGGCCTTGATGAGCCGGCTCAGGTATTCCTCATCGATGGTTACGTTCTTCACCTCTCCATTACGCTCCACCTGTATGCTTTTTGCCTTATCGAGGATGATCTTGATGGGAATACGCTGGAAGTTCTTCACCTTTTCCCCATCCACCGAAACGATCTTATCGCCATTCTTCAGGCCCATCTTCAGCGCCAGCGAATCGCACTCGATGCCGTACTTCAGGTTCTCGGTCGGCAGGTATTCCTTTCCCCAGGCGAAGATCACCGCTACATAGATAAGGATACCCAGCAGCAGGTTCACCGTAACGCCCCCCACCATGATGACAAGCCGCTGCCAGGCGGGCTTGCTGCGAAACTCCCAGGGCTGGGCAGGCTGCTTCATCTGCTCCTTGTCCATGCTTTCATCGATCATGCCCGAGATCTTGACATAGCCCCCCAGCGGAAGCCAGCCGATACCGTATTCGGTGTCGCCTTTTTTTATTTTGAAGAGCGAGAACCAGGGATCGAAGAACAGGTAGAACTTTTCCACGCGCGTTCTGAAGAGCCGGGCGGGAATGAAGTGCCCCATCTCGTGCAGGACGATAAGAATGGACAAAGAAAGAAGAAGCTGGAGCGCCTGTACCATTTAAAGGGATTCAAAGTTAAGCATATTCCGATGCGAGGAGGCGCGCTTCTTTGTCGGAATGCACATAATCATCGTAGCCGGGCCTGGGAACAAAAGAAACTTGCTGCAGCGCGCGCTCGATCAGGGAAGGGATCTTTGTAAAAGAGATTTTTTTCTCAAGGAATTTCCGAACGGCCACTTCATTGGCCGCGTTGAGCACGCACGGAGCATTGCCGCCCCGCTTCAGCGTTTCGAAGCCGAGCGCCAGGCAGGGGAAGCTTTCCGTGTCGGGCTTCTCGAAAGAGAGGTTGGGATACTGTGCAAAGTCGAACCGGGGGAGATCCGAACGCAGCCGCTGCGGACAGGAGAGCGCGTATTGTATAGGAAGCCTCATGTCGGGAGGGCCCAGCTGCGCCTTCATGTTCCCGTCCTCGAACTGCACGATGCTGTGGATGACCGATTGCGGGTGGATGACCACATCGATCTGCCCCGGCCTCAGCCCGAACAGCCACCTGGCCTCGATCACCTCCAGGCCCTTGTTCATGAGTGTGGCCGAATCGATCGTGATCTTTTCGCCCATGCTCCAGTTCGGGTGCTTCAGTGCCTGCTCGCGCGTTACCTTTTCGAGCTCCGCTTTTTTCATCCCGCGGAACGGACCGCCCGATGCGGTGAGGTAGACCTTCTCCACCTTGTTGTTCCATTCGCCTGCCAGGCACTGGAAGATGGCCGAATGTTCCGAGTCCACCGGGTAGATGTTCACCCCTTTTTCTTTTGCGGCAGCGGTCACCAGCTCGCCTGCTACCACCAGCGTTTCCTTGTTGGCCAGCGCGATCGGCTTGCCCGCCCTTACGGCAGCCAGCGTGGATCGCAGCCCTGCATAGCCCACGATGGCCGCCAGCACCATATCCACGCTTTCGAACTCCACCACCTGCGAAACGGAATCCTCACCGGCAAACACTTTGATGTCGTGCGGGCCCAGCGCATTCTTCACCTGCCCGTATTTCGATTCATCACCGATCACCACGCAGTTCGGCCTGAACTCCAGCGCCTGGCGGATCAGCAGCTCGGCATTGCCATTGGCCGCCAGCACCTCCGCTGCAAAATCATCCGGCTGCGAACGGATCACGTCCAGCGCCTGCCTTCCAATAGAGCCGGTAGAACCAAGAATCGCTATTTTTTTAATTTCTTTTTTCAATTTTATTTTTTGGTTTTATACCGGCAGGTAAACCTGCGTGCCGATGGAGCCGGCACTGCCGATAATAGCAATATGTTTTTTCTTCTTAGTCATACCGTTTTAAAAAACTGAACAGCAAATCTTTTTCTAGCAGTATTTTTTCTGAGCTTCCACAAAAAGCAAGAATCGTTATTATGGCCAGGACCAATGCTGTTTTTTATTGATGATTGCATTCGCATATTCGTAGCTCAGAATACCATGTAATCCTGCGGGTCGATGGGCGTACCGTTGTACCACAGCTCGAAGTGCACGTGCGGCCCGGTGGTCTGCTCGCCCGAGTTGCCGATGATGGCAAGCGGGTCGCCCGCCTTCACGTAGTCGCCCGTTTTCTTGAGCAGTGCCGAGCAATGCTTATACATCGACACGATATTGTTGGTGTGCTGCACCTGCATGGTATATCCCGTTTCGGTGGTCCACCCCGCAAAGATCACCGTTCCGTCCAGCGTGGACTTCACGGCCGAGTTCTCTTTAGCGGCCACGTCAACGCCAAAGTGCCCCGTCTTCTTATCGAACGAAGCGGTGATCAACCCCTTCACAGGGGGGTAAAAGAAAAAGCTCCCGATATCCTTGCGCGCGCCTTTCTCTTCGGTGAAGCCCAGCGAATACTTGTCCTGCGACTCGATCTCTTTCCGAAGGGCGGAGTCCCCCTTTGACGGCTTGAGGTTGAGATGCTGGAACTTTGTTTCTGAACCGGGCTTCTTGTTGGCAGGATCAGCGGGTGTTTTTCCCGATAGGATGTCGCTGATGCTGTTGATGTACAGCGACTTTGCATTCAATGCCTTTTCCAGGGAATCCATTTTGATGTTGAGGTCGATCAGCTGCTTGCGCGAAGCCACTTCGTTCTCCCTGCCCGGGAGGTATTCTTTGAGCGGGGTAAAAGCCACCAGGCAGATGCCGAGGATGATGAGCAGTATGGTGGCCGCGACCAGCACGATGTACAGGTTCCTGAGCGTGAGTTTGAACGAGAACTGCTCCTCGAACGTATCATCATTCATGATCACCAGCCGGTACTTGTTCTTCAGCCGGTCCTTTAGTCGGGCTCTTTGCGCTTCGCTCATTTTTTAAAACCCGCAGGATAGAATATCCAACGGTTAAAGGGAAACAAATATCGGAATAATAAGCAACTTCACGGGTGCATTCCCGTCTTCCTGAAGCGCGAAAAACAAAAGATTCATTCCCTCTTTCGCCCAAAAGGCTGCGGAGGGAACGATACCCGTAAAATGCCTGCGGGACACCGCAATAGTTAAAGATCGTAATAGCGTTGAGATAATGCCGCTTATTCGGGAAAATGAAATAAATTTGCAATCCTTTCGTTAAAAAGGCGCACTATTTTGAAGCCCGCCCTAAAAAATATTTTTCTGACCGCTGTCCTGCTGGCCGCGCTGCTCGTCTCATCCTGCTCGCAGAAGAAGAACACCATCGTTACGCGCACCTACCACAACCTCACGGCCCACTACAACGGCTATTACTGGGCGCGCGTGAACGAAGGAGAAGCGATCGACAACATCGAGCGCGCGCACGAAGATGATTTTTCGAAGATCCTGCCGGTTTACAAATACGGGGATGAGAAGACCGCGAAAGCCAACTACCAGAAGCTCGACAAGGCCATCGAAAAAACCTCGCTGGTCATCCAGCGCCATTCCCTCTTCATCAAGGGTGTGGAGCACTGCCGGTGGATCGATGAGAACTACATGGTGCTGGGCATCGCGCACTTCTACAAGCGCGATTATTTTGCCGCCATCGAAACGTTTGAATATGTGATCAAAACGTTCAAGGACAATCCTACCCGTTTCCAGGCCATGATCTGGCTCATCCGCACATATAACCAGATGAACACGGTGATCAACACCGAGCCGGTGATGGCCCTGATCGAGAACGACAAGACCTTTCCGAAAAAGCTCGAGCGGAACTATGCGGTTGCCAAGGCCGATTATTTCGTGCGGACCGAGCGCTATTCAGCGGCCATCGGCCAGCTCCAGAAGGCCATCGCCCTCACGCACGCCAAAAAAGTAAGGGCCCGCTATTATTTCATCCTGGCGCAGATCTATGAGATGCAGGGCAGTATGATGCGCGCTTCCGAGCACTATGCGCAGTGTGCAAAGCTTCATCCCGAGTACGTGATGGAGTTCAATGCCCGGATCAACCGGGCAAAGACCTTTGTGGGCAAGAACGCGGAGGACCGGAAGAAGATCAAAAAGGAACTGGAAAAAATGGTTCGCGATGAGAAGAACATCGACTACCGCGACCAGATATACTATGCTCTTGCCGAGATGGAAACGAAAGAAGGGAATGAAAAGCAGGCGATCAGGGATTTCCAGCTGTCTGCCTCCAGCAGCACCAAGAATACCACCCAGCGCTCGTTCGCTTACCTGCGCCTCGGGGATATTTATTTTGACAAGACGGACTATAAGAAGGCCCAGTCGTATTACGACAGCACCATGCAATTCCTTCCGAAAGACTACAGGGACTACAACCTTGTGCAGAACAAGAAGAGCAGCCTGACCACCCTGGTGAAATACATCAACACGATCTCCTCCGAGGACAGCCTGCAGCGCGTGGCCCGGATGGACACCACCGCGCGCAATAAGATGATCGATGCCATGATCCAGAAGCTGATCGAGGACGAAAAAAGAAAAGAGGAGGAAAAGCAGCTGAAGCCCGCTACCAATGTATTTACCAACCAGAACAATTCTTCATCGGGATCGTCCGGCACCACTACAGGCGCCTGGTATTTTTACAACCCGCAGGCGATCAGTTTCGGGCTCAACGATTTTTTTAAAAAGTGGGGTAACCGTGAGCTTTCCGACAACTGGAGGCGAAGCATCAAGGAGCAGCAGGTGACCGAGGGCGGGAACGAAGTGACCGAGAACAAGGACACGACCAAGAGCGTTTCGGCCAAAGATGTGAAGAAAACCCGGGAGTATTATCTTAAGAACCTTCCGCTTACCGATGATGCGGTTCTGAAGAGCAACGAAAAGATCGTTGATGCCTATTACAACCTGGGCATCATTTACAAGGAGCAGCTGCAGAACTACGACCGCAGCATCGAGGCCTTCGAAGCGCTGAACAAGCGGTTTCCGGATAATAAGTACCTGATCTCGTCCTACTATTTCCTTTACCGCGACAACCTGGCCGCCAAAAACAGCAAGCAGGCCGAGTTCTACAAAAACCTCATCCTTGCTAAATTCCCGGAAACGGAATACGCGCGCATCCTGAAGAATCCCAACTATGCGGCCGACCTGCAGGCCAGCAAGAGCGCCATCGAAAAGTTCTATACGGAGACCTACGACTCCTACCACGAAGGCCGGTACGATGATGTGATCGCGAACGCAGAACGGGCCGATTCACTCTATTCCAAGAATGACCTGCTTCCGAAGTTCGAGCTGCTGCGCGCCATGGCCGTGGGCAAGACGCGCGGAGCGAAGGAATTTGAGAATGCCCTGAACCGGGTGATCATCAAGTACCCGAAGGACGAGGCGCGGAAGAAGGCGCAGGAGCTCCTCGACCAGCTGAACCTGCTCAAGAAAAACGGGACGGCCACCGATACTGTCCAGCGCCCGCTCTACAACTATAATAAGGATGCCGCATTCATCGTGGCGGTGCTTGTAACGGACCCGAAAGCGAACATCGACAAGCTGAAGATCGCGATCTCGGATTTCAATTCACAAAGCTACTCACTGGACATGCTGAACATCGCTTCGTTGGTGTGGAACACGAACGATGAAAGCCAGGTCATTACGGTAAAAAGCTTCCTTGGCACGCAAAAGGCCACGGGCTATTACAACGACCTGAAGGAGAACAAAACAGTGTTCAAGGGATTGAACGCGGCCGATTACAAGATCTTTTTCATTTCTTCGGAGAACTATTCCGTGCTGTATAAGGAGAAAAAGCTGGATGACTACCTTAAATTCTTCACAGAGAATTATTTTAAAAAGGAGAATAAGAACTAATTGAACTTTGTTACCACCTCCGCCAGCTTTTCCGAAAGCTTGTTGAGGTCTGTGCGGTGCTTTTCTTCCTTCGTGCGGAAATAGTAGATCCGGTCCAGCTTTTGCCAGAACGAGAAAGGCTCGTTGGTGAACCGCACTTCCGAACGGTCCTTCATCGGCACGCTCATGGCATCGATGATCTGCACCACATCGTTGCCCGATGCCATCCTCCACTCCGCCACATTCATCTCTTCCGAATTCTTCTTCAGCCGCAGGCAATGCACCGTTGCCGAGCCGAGCATTTTCAGTTCGGCCCGGGTGAAGATATCCTGCGGTGCAACCAGCCCGAACAGCTCATCGCTGCACGAATTGCCAAACACGGTGGCCGTATCTGCCGGGACATAACCCATTTTTTTTGCTTCTTCTAAAAATTCGCAAAATGCTTTTGTGGGGCCGGCCGGTTTTGCTGCAGCCTGCTTTTGCGCAGGCGCTCCGGATGTGTCCCGCACCGGTACGGAATCTTTTTTCAGGGCCAGGACACCCTTTTGCTCTTCTCCGCCCGAGCAGCCGAGCAAAAAAATAACCAAACCAACCGGGATCAAGCGCAATTTCATCGGACAAATTTACAAATACAGCTAAACGAAGAACAGGTTGAACGAAATTAACAATTTAAAAAGCTTTGTTGAAAAATTTAAACAACGCCTGCCGGAAAAGTTCGTTCAAGCTGAACTAAATTTGGGTGCCTCAAAACTAAACCTATGACCCGTTCGGAACTGGCCAACTACTACGAGCAACCCTGCAAGTTCAAGCTGCGCACCGGAAAGGAAGTTTTCGGTGTGATCTGGGAAGTATGGAAAGGAAGCGAGGTCGTATACTACTTCTCCAGCACGGTCGAGCGTCTTCAGATCAAGCAATCGCAGAACCGGGCCGAGCTTCTTGAGAAACACTCGGTTGAGGTTTTTCCCGAGGAGATTGTTCTGGTAGAGCCCATCGAATAGGTCTTTCCCGTTTACCGGGATTTTACTACCTTTAGTTTCGGAATGAAGACCGCAGCCGCTTTGTGTGGACTTTTCATCTTATTTCTGCTCCCCTCCTGCGGAACCCGGCACCATTGCCCGGCCGCGAACGATCCAAAGGTGACCAAGCTGCCCAAGGAAGGGAATCTTTTTACGGTGGGCCATCAATCGGCCGCATCCAGGCAAAAAGGAGATGCTTTCTCTTCGCCTTCGCGTAGGCACAGAAGCAAAGAAACCGGTGATGCCTTCTCGTCAAAGCCCGAAAAGAAAAAGAGCACGAACGAAGCCGATGCATTCGCCTCCAAAGAAGAAAAAAAGAAAAAGAACAAAGCCAATGGGGATGCATTTTCCTCGCGCGAAAGATCGAAGAAAAGGTCCAAAGAGACCGATGCTTTCGCCTCTGCGGGCAAAAAAGAATCGAACCTGGGCGACAAGGCTAACGGTAAGGAGCCGAAGGATCGGAAGAGCCTGAAGGACAGCCAGTCGAAGGTGCGTAAAATGAAAAAAACACAGGCCGATGAGCAGCTGGCACAGAAGGAAGATAACCCGATGGGAACCAGCGAAAAGAAAAAAAGACGCAACGAGCGCTACCGCAGGCGCAAGGCCAAACATCCCGACCTGGACTTGTTCCCGCCCGGGGTGCTGAAGCAATGAAATTGATTTCGGGTTATAGCGCCCGAGTCTTGCACCACACAGGCCAGAGATCAAATAGAAATAACTGCAATGGGCGTTTTCTATGTGAAACACGATGTTCCTATGTGTCTACGTGGTAAGATTTCCTGTTAAAGCGCATCGAAAAACAACGCACACCAATCCTAATTATTTGCTTACCTTTGTATCTCATTAAAAACAACGAACGATGTTAAATTCAATTTTGCTTGGGATCATCGGGACGCAGGAGATCATTCTCATCGTCATTGCACTTTTGCTGCTTTTTGGCGGCAAGAAGATCCCCGAGCTCATGCGCGGCATGGGCAAGGGCATCAAGGAGTTCAAAGATGCGTCCAAAGGGGTCGACAACGAGAACAAGCCCGAGGAGAAGAAATAATTCCCCGAAACTTCAGGCGAATTATGGATGAGGCCCATTCATAATTCGCTTTTTCTTTTTTACTTCGCAGGATGAAATCCTATTCTTCCCTTTCCGAAGTGCAAGCCGATCTTAAAGCGGGGAAAACATCCTGCAGGCAGATCGTTCAGCAGTACTTGCAGCGGATCGGGGAGAAGAAAGAGCTCAATTGTTTTCTTGAAGTGTTTGAGCGTTCCGCCTTGGCGAAAGCAGGTGAAGTGGATAATAAGCTGAAAGCGAAAAAAACGGGGAGGCTTGCGGGGATGGTGATCGCCATCAAGGACAACATCTGCTACAAGGACCACAAGGTCTCCGCATCTTCCAAAATACTTGAAGGATTTACCTCGCTCTACAGCGCTACCGTGGTGGAACGGCTGCTGGCCGAAGATGCCGTAATAATAGGACGCACCAACTGCGATGAGTTCGCCATGGGCAGTTCCAACGAGAACTCCGCGTTCGGCAACGTGTGCAACCCGCACGACCCCGCGCGCGTGCCGGGCGGCTCATCGGGAGGAAGCGCGGCAGCCGTAGCGGCAGATTTGTGCCTGGCCGCGCTTGGCAGCGACACGGGCGGATCCATACGCCAGCCCGCCTCGTTCTGCGGCATCGTGGGCATGAAGCCGACTTACGGAACGGTGAGCCGCTGGGGACTCATTGCGTATGCCTCCTCGTTCGACCAGATCGGGCCGCTTGCCAAGAATACGGCCGATGCAGCGCTCATCATGGAAGTTATTTCCGGCAAGGACGGGTACGACAGCACCTGCGTTGCAGATGAAAAACGGAAAATGGGAAACGGCAAATGGCAGGGCAAGGCCAGGATCGCCTATCTAAAGGACTGCATCGATCACCCCGGCCTGAGCCCGGACATCAGGAAACGAATGGAAGAGATCATCGCTTCCCTGAAAAAGAGCGGGCATACCGTTGAGCCCGTTGAATTTCCCTTTATCGACTACCTTGTTCCTGCTTATTACGTGCTTACCACGGCCGAAGCTTCGAGCAACCTTTCGCGCTTTGACGGCATCCGTTACGGCTACCGGAGCAAGAATGCCACCGACCTGGAAAGCACCTATAAAAAATCGCGCTCCGAAGGATTTGGAACCGAAGTAAAGCGCAGGATCATGCTGGGCACCTTCGTGCTGAGCGCGGGGTATTACGATGCATACTATGGCAAAGGACAAAAGGTGAGAAGGAAGCTGCGCGATGAGACGAACAAGATACTTTCCAGATACGATTTCATTCTTTTGCCCACCACACCGGGTACCGCATTTAAGTTTGGCGAGAACAGTGCCGACCCCATTAAAATGTACCTTGAAGATATTTTCACCGTGCAGGCCAACCTGACGGGTGTACCGGCCATATCGTTACCAATGGGAAAAGGCAAGAACGGGTTGCCGTTTGGAATTCAGCTCATGGCCGGGCGTTTCGAGGAGGCGAAGCTGTTCGCATTCTCAGATTACCTGATGAAGGGAGCCTAACGCCATTCAGAATTTCATTCGTTTGTATTTCCGGTTCCGCACCAGTGTGTCGCAGGCGCGAAAAGCCATATCTAAATTAGGATTTTTTCAGCGAACACCTTTTAATGCCAATACCCAAATTTTCTTACCTTTGGTTAGCCAACCAACAATCTCCCGTCATGAAAAAGAATCTACTCTTTCTCATCATTGCATTTGCTTCCACCGGCATCTTTGCCCAGCGCTGGACCGAGAACCTGAAGAGCGTTCCGCATCCTACTTTCTACGACATGCAGAAGGCGTTCAATGATTATTACAAGGACAGAATTGCGGACTGGGAGGGCGATGACGAATACACACAATTCAAAAGATGGGAAGCTTTCATGCTGCCGAGGGTCTATCCCACCGGAACATTTTCCGATCATGCTGCCACCTACAGGGCCATGTTGCAGCGCAATACGCTTCGCAATCAAACACCTTCCACCGCGCAGTTCGCCAACTGGCAGCCGCTCGGTCCGCAGCAAACCGGTCTTTCCGGTGTAGGCCGTATCGACTGCATCAAGTTCGATCCGAACAACAGCAGCACCATCTGGGTTGGGGCCGCCAGCGGGGGTATCTGGAAAAGTGCCAACGGGGGCAGCAGCTGGCTCGATATGAATGCAGGAATGCCCATCCTGAGCGTGGCCGATATTGCCATCGATCCCGGCAACACCAATAACATCTATGCTGCGACAGGTGATGGCTACGGTTATGTCGCATTTGCAAACGTGTTCTGGGGAGGAACCTACAGTATCGGTGTGGTGAAAAGCACCGATGGGGGAGTGACCTGGAACCCGACAGGACTTTCCTATCTCGTGGGCCAGGCGCAGATCATCAATCGTTTATTGATCAATCCGAACAGTCCAAATATCCTGATGGCGTTCGGCACAGGCGGTATCAACCGCAGCACCGATGGAGGTGCCACGTGGACCAACGTGCTGACCTTTCCCACCTTCTACGATGCGGAATTCAATGCATTCAACTCCAACACCATTTATGCCTCTTCGAGCAATGGGATCTACCAAAGCACCGATATCGGGGCCACCTGGTCGCTCATGTCCGGCTCGCCCACGTTCACCGGGCGCGTGTCCATCGAGACCACACCGGCCAATGCCAGCGTGATCTATGCCATGGACCAGAACAAAAAGATGGTGAAGAGCACTAACGGGGGAACGAGCTGGAGCACGATGACCTCGCCCACCTGCACACTCTACGGGTATTACGATTGCGTGCTTTCCGTTTCGCCCACCGATGCCAACACGGTGTTTGCTGCCGGCTACACCATGTGCAAATCCACCAACGGGGCCAGCTCCTGGACCACCGTTTCGGGAACCATTCACCCCGATCATCACGTGCTGGAGTTCCTGCCGGGAAGCAATCAAACGATATACGATGGCAGCGATGGCGGATTTCACCGCACCACCAACCAGGGCACGAACTGGAGCGACCTGACCCAGGGATTACAGATCACGCAATTCTACCGACTGGGATGCGCAGCCACTAATGCCAGCATTATTTATGGGGGCGCGCAGGACAACGGCACCCAGCGGTACAATGCTGGAACATGGGCTTCTGTTGGAGGTGCCGATGGAATGGAAGTGCTGGTGGATTACACCACCACAAACATCGTTTACAAATCCACGCAGTACGGGAGCTGGAGCAAGAGCACCAACGGGGGCGGATCGTTCAGCGCCATTCCCGCAGCAGGCGGGGCCTGGACCTCGCCCATGGTGATGCATCCCACCACCAACACCACGCTGTTCTACGGTGCCACGAATGTCATCCAGAAATCCACCAACAGCGGCACCAGCTGGAGCAACATTTCGGGAAATCTTACCCCTGACGATTTCATCTCGCTGGCCGTTGCCAAATCAAACCCCAACGTGATCTACGCGGCCACTTATTACCAGATCTGGAAGACCACAAACGGTGGCACTTCGTGGACGGATATCACCGGCACACTGCCTGCTTCGCTCGTCACGATGAGCTATATTGCAATCTCGGCTACCGACCCGAACAAAGTATGGGTTACCTTTTCGGGATACGCACCGGGCCAGCGCGTGTATCAAAGCACCGATGGCGGCAATACCTGGAACAGCGTAAGCACCAACCTGCCCGATGTTCCCGTGAATTGCATCGTGTACGATAACAACAGCACAACCGATATGATCTATTGCGGAACGGATGACGGGGTGTTTTACATGGACAACAACAGCGGAGGATGGATTTCGTTTAATGGCGGACTGCCTAACGTGATCGTCAACGAGCTGGAGATTCACTATGGAGCAAATAAATTGCGGGCGGCCACCTATGGTCGCGGCATGTGGGAAACCCAGCTTGGGTTGAACACGGGCAGCAGCTCACCGGTAACCACTGCGCCAACCATCAGCATCTATCCGAACCCCGGCAGCGGGGTATTCCACGTGGATGTGGCTTCGGGAAGCAGAGATGAAAGCGCCTACATAAGCGCCTACAACCTAGTGGGACAGAAGCTGCTCTCCACAACCTCGGCTCCCAGCCAGCCATCGACCACCATCGATCTTTCTTCGCAGCCGGAGGGGGTGTATTTTATTGAAGTAAAAACCGCTTTCGAAACACGTACGCAAAAGATCATCTTGCGCAGATAAAAAGCCATATATAAGGAATAAATCCCTTGAAAGGCATATGTCGTTTCGAGGGATTTTTCATTAAAAACCCTCCCTTTTTACATAAAAACCACCCAAAATCACCCCAAAATTGTTACTTTTTGATGATTTTCGTAAAGAATTAAGTTTACCTTTGCCAACCTTAAATAATATGGAGAAGAAACGTGGAGAAGAATAAGGAATACACGATACCCTTTGCTGGGTTAAAGGCCGGTATTCATGAATTTGAATACAGCATTTCCGAAAGGTTCTTTGATGATAAGCCGCTTTCTGAAATAAAGAAGGCCGACCTGCGTGTTCACCTGCAATTGACCAAGCAAAGCGAAATAATGATCCTGGACTTTACCATGGCCGGGTCGGTGCATGTACCCTGCGATCGTTGTGGGGATGAGCTCAATCTGCCGGTGGAAGGCACCCAGCAGCTGATCATAAAGCTCAATGCCGCGGCCGGGGATGAGAAGGATGAGGCCCTTTCGCTCCCTTCCTCGGAAACAGAGATCGATGTATCGCCCTACATTTGCGAATACATCAACCTGGTGGTGCCGCTGCGCAGGGCGCATGCCAGTGAAGAAGATTGCAACCAGGATGTGCTGAAGAAGCTGGACAAGCTTTCCCATAAGCAGGAAAAAAGCGACCCCCGGTGGGAGGCACTCAAAAAAATTAAATTCTAATGGTTGGGTTCGAACCATTCGTTATTCGCACAACACTATAAATAACCAATCACCAAATAATCCGATCAAATGCCAAATCCAAAACGAAGACATTCCAAAAGCCGCACCCGCAAGCGCAGAACACACTATAAGGCCGTTGCCCCCACCGTGGTGAACTGCTCCAACTGCGGAGCCCCCGTGCTCATGCACCGCGTGTGTAAGGAGTGCGGTTACTACCGCGGCAAACAGGTCATCCAGAAAGAGGTCGCCTAAGCCCCGCGGACCGGATCTTCTTTATGAAGATTGCCCTGGACATAATGGGAGGCGACTTCGCCCCCGAAGCCATCGTTGCAGGAGCCGTGCTCGCACACGGGGAGCTGCCTGCCGATGTACGGCTGGTGCTCATTGGAGATACGGAGAAATTTCTGCCCTTGCTGAAAAAACACAAGGCAGATGAAAAGGATTTCGACATTGTGCACGCCCCCGAGGTGATCGGGATGGGCGACAACCCAACCAAGGCGTTCTCGCAAAAACCCAATTCGTCCATCGTGGTGGGCTTTAATCTGCTCAAGCAGAAAAAGGTTGACGGGTTCGCCTCCGTAGGCAACTCGGGAGCCATGATGGTGGGCTCCATGTTCATGGTGAAAACCATACCGGGCGTGATACGCCCCTGTATCCCTTCGGCCCTGCCCAAGATGAACGACAAGGTGGGCGTGATCCTGGATGTGGGCATCAATGCCGACTGCAAGCCCGATGTGCTGTACCAGTTCGGGGTGCTCGGCTCCATCTATGCCGAGAACGTGTTTGGGATCAGGAACCCGCGGGTAGCCCTGCTCAACATCGGGGAGGAGCCGGAGAAAGGCAACCTGGTTACGCAGGCCGCTTACACGCTCATGAAGGACAACAAGGATTTTAATTTTATCGGCAACGTGGAGGGAAGGGACCTGTTCAATGAACGATCGGATGTGATCGTATGCGAAGGGTTCACCGGCAACGTTGTGCTGAAGGAGGCGGAGGCATTTTATACCATATTCAGAAAGCTCGGTAAGTCTGATCTGTACATGGACCGGTTCAACTACGAGAACCACGGGGCTGCGCCCGTGCTGGGCATCAACTCCACGGTGATGATCGGCCACGGCATCTCCAACGACCGCGCGGTACGCACCATGATCCTGCAGACCCGCAGCGTGGTTGAAGCGCAGCTGCCCGAAAAGATAAAACAGGCATTCAACTGATGAAGATCCGCGCAGCCATAACCGCCACGGGAGGATACGTGCCCGATTTTGTGCTCACCAACAAAATGCTCACCGGCATGGTGGAGACCAGCGAGGAATGGATCGAGACGCGCACCGGCATCAAGGAGCGCAGGATACTGAAAGGCGAAGGCCTGGGCACGAGTGACATGTGCGTGAAAGCGATCGAACAGATACTGAAGAAGAAAAACCTGAGCCCGCTCGATATCGACATGGTCATCGTAGGAACTATCACGGGCGACCACATCTTTCCCTCCACCTCCAACATCATCTGCGACAAGATGGGTCTGAAGAACGCCTGGGGCTACGACCTTGCGGCCGCGTGCTCGGGGTTCGTGTACGCACTGGCCACGGGCGCGCAGTTCATCGAGACAGGAAAGTACAAAAAGGTGATCGTGGCGGGCTCGGATAAAATGTCATCCATCATCGATTACCAGGACCGTGCCACCTGCATCATATTCGGTGATGGGGCGGGAGCGGTGCTGCTCGAGCCGGACACCGAAGGATTCGGGATCCGCGATTCGATCCTGCGTGCGGATGGGGCGGGAAGGCAATACCTGCACCAGAAGGCGGGAGGTTCGGTGAAGCCGCCTTCACACGCGAGCATAGATGCGCGCGAGCATTACGTGTACCAGGAAGGACAGGCCGTGTTCAAGTACGCGGTGAAAGGCATGGCCGATGTGAGCGAGGAGATCATGAAAAGAAATAACCTGACCGGGAATGATGTGGCGTGGCTCGTGCCGCACCAGGCGAACAAGCGCATCATCGATGCCTGTGCCGACCGCATGGGGCTGAGCGCGGATAAAGTGATGCTGAACATCGAGCGCTACGGCAACACCACGGCCGGGACCATACCGCTCTGCCTGTGGGATTATGAAAAAAAATTGAAGAAAGGAGACAATATCATCATTGCAACGTTCGGAGCGGGCTTTACGTGGGGCGCTATTTATTTGAAATGGGCTTATGATACTAATAACGAATAGCTACGAATGTTACGAATAAAAAAGAGCGAAGGCCTGTGTGATTGGTAATATTCGTAGCCGATTCGTAATTAGTAACCAGTAAAAAATAATCTTAAACTGTTAAACATGAAACTATCGGAGATCCAAGACCTCATCAAGTTCGTGGCCAAATCGGGCGTTGCCGAGGTGGCCTACGAGACCAAGGACGTGAAGCTGGTGATCAAGACGGGCACCGGCAAGGTGAAGGCGCAGCCGCAGCCCATCGTGGTACAGGCCACGCCCACCATCACCAGCCCGGTGATCCAGCCGGTGGTGCAGCAGGTGGAGAAGCCCGCGGAGAAGAAGGAGACCCCGGCCGTTGATTCGGGCAAGACCATCACCATCAAATCACCGATGATCGGTACGTTCTACCGCTCGCCCGGGCCGGACAAGCCCACCTTTGCGAACGTGGGCGATGAGATCAAGCCTGGCAAGGTGCTCTGCATCATCGAGGCCATGAAGCTCTTTAACGAGATCGAGTCCGAGGTTTCCGGCCGCATCGTGAAGGTGCTGGTGGACGATGCCTCGCCTGTTGAATACGACCAGCCGTTGTTCCTGGTGGAACCGAATTAATTGTGCGAATAGCGAAACATACGAATAGGCGAATGGGCTGAAGATTCGTAATTCGAATACCTGCCTGCCTGTAGGTTCGAACCTTTCGTGATTCGTATAGTCGGAAAAATTGAAATATGTTTAAAAAAATATTAATAGCCAACCGGGGAGAAATTGCACTGCGCATCATTCGCACCTGCCGCGAGATGGGCATCAAGACCGTTGCCGTTTATTCCACGGCCGACAAGGATTCCCTGCACGTGAAGTTTGCCGATGAGGCCGTGTGTATCGGCCCCGCGCCCAGCAAGCAGTCGTATTTAAATATTCCCAACATCATTGCCGCGGCCGAGATCACCAATGCCGATGCCATCCACCCCGGCTACGGGTTCCTGTCGGAGAATTCCAAGTTCTCGCGCATCTGCAAAGAGCACGAGATAAAATTCATTGGTGCCACGCCCGAGCAAATTGACGCGATGGGCGACAAGAGCAACGCCAAGGACACGATGAAGAAAGCAGGCGTGCCCTGTGTACCCGGCTCGGAAGGGCTCATCACCGATATCGAGCAGGCCAAGAAGGATGCGGCCACGATTGGCTACCCGGTCATCATCAAGGCCACGGCCGGTGGGGGAGGAAGGGGCATGCGCATCATCTGGAAGGAAGAGGACCTTCAAAATAATTTTGAATCGGCCAGCAAGGAAGCGGAAGCCGCTTTCGGCAACGGGGCCATGTACATGGAGAAATACATCGAAGAGCCGCGCCACATCGAGATTCAGATCGCGGGCGACCAGTACAGCAAGGCCTGCCACCTGAGCGAGCGCGACTGCTCCATACAGCGCAGGCACCAGAAGCTGGTGGAGGAAACCCCCTCGCCCTTCATGACGCCCGAGCTGCGCGACAAGATGGGCGATGCAGCCGTTAAAGCCGCGTTAGCGGTTAACTACGAAGGTGTAGGCACCGTGGAGTTCCTGGTGGACAAGCACCGCAACTTCTACTTCATGGAGATGAACACCCGCATCCAGGTGGAGCATCCCATCACCGAGGAGGTGATCGATTATGACCTGATCCGCGAGCAGATACTCATTGCGGCCGGGGTGCCGATATCAGGCAAGAACTATTTCCCGCAACTGCATGCCATTGAGTGCCGCATCAACGCGGAGGACCCTTTTAACGATTTCCGCCCCTCGCCCGGCAAAATATCCGTGCTGCACACACCGGGCGGGCACGGGGTGCGGGTGGACTCGCACATCTATGCGGGCTACACCATACCGCCCAACTACGACAGCATGATCGCCAAGCTCATTACCATGGCGCAGAGCCGCGAGGAGGCCATCTCCAAAATGCACCGGGCGTTAACGGAGTTCGTGATCGAGGGCGTAAAGACCACCATTCCCTTTCACCTGAAGCTTATGAAGGATGAGAATTTTATTAAGGGGAATTATACAACCAAATTCCTCGAGACGTTCGACCTGAAAGGGTAATACCGTCACTCACTTATAATACGTGTACTCCCACTTTGTGTACTGCCCCGGACTTCCGGTCCAAACCTGCTCAATGGGCAGCCCGCGCGGGTTCAGCACAAGCTTTTCCTGCTGAACCCCATCGCTGTAATTAAGGATAACCCTGTTCCCGTTCTTGTCGCGGTACGTCTTTGAGGTGGATACGGGCGGTTTATCGGGATCATCGCCTATGTTCTCATCCAAACGGGATTCCCGGTCGTAAACCGTATCCCTTACGGTGTTGTTGGACAAGTAACGCACTTCCATGTACTGGTTCCCGTCCCATTGGCGGGTGTAGCGCTCCGATTGCTTGTTGTCTTCCGATGCAATGTATTCTATGATTCGGCCAGACGGGTCGTACCTGTATTCCTGCGCCACCTTCTTCCCTTCCGTGCCGGTTCCATCCATCAGCACGGCTTCCAAACGCGTCATGTTGCCATTCCTGTTATAAGCCCACTCTTGTTTTTTATATGCCTTTCCATTCTGGAAGTCCCGCTGCACTTCCTTTTGCAGGATCTCCGGCATGCTGTCGTAATAGAAGTAAAACCTCTCAAAGCTCGTATCGCCTTTTGCAGTGATCACTACCTCCTGCTTGAGCGCAAGCCGTTTTTCTTTATAGGTGAAATATTTCTTTGTCAATCCGGCCGGGAGATCCCCCTGGTGCTCGCTTTTTTCCAGCAGCCCGTCCTCCCGGTACCAGCACCGCATATCGGAGGTCACCGTGCCGGGCTCATTTATCGCGGCCGAGCTCCCGTACTGGAAATGGGTGAGCAGGCCTGCATTATTGTATTCGTACAGGTTAAAATAGAAGCTCTTATTATTTGAACGGTCGTATTTCTTAAGCGGGCACCCGGCAGGGTTGTACTCCTCGTACGTCAAAAGGGTCTGTGAACCGGCTTTCCTGTCGCAGGAGTACATGCTCACCGTTCGCACCTTTGCGGCTTTGTACACGCTTTCGGGTTCGCACTTCCAGGTTTCCCTCTGGGCGAAAACATGACAGGCAAAAACAATCAGCATAAAAGCAAACATCAGGCGCATGGCCGGGCCAAAGCAATAATTGTGCTAAAAGTAGGGATAGTTGATCGAGATCAAGCGCTCAGCGCCTTCTTCTTCACGCCCAGCATTTCCATAGCCGTTTCTACCATCGCCTTGTCGTCATACCCGCATTCGGCATAGAGCTCCGGCTGCTCGCCATGCTCGATCACCGCATCGGGTATGCCCAGGCGCCTTACTTGTGCGGAGTAGTTGTTATCGGCCATGAACTCCAGCACCGCACTACCCATGCCACCCATGATGCAACCGTCTTCTACGGTTATGATCTTGGAGAACTTGGAGAACACTTCGTGCAGTAGCTTTTCGTCCAGCGGCTTTACGAACCGCAGGTCGTAGTGCGCAATGTCCAGGTCTTCTTTTTCCAATTCTGCAATGGCCTTGGTGGCGTAGTTGCCGATATGGCCTATGCTTAGTATAGCCAGGTCCTTCCCGTCCTTTATCTTTCTTCCCTTCCCGATCTCGATCTTCTGGAACGGCTTGCGCCACTCGGGCATCACGCCCTGCCCCCGCGGGTAACGGATGGAGAACGGCCCTTTTGTTTCGTCCAGCTGGGCCGTGTACATGAGGTTGCGCAGCTCCTCTTCGTTCATGGGCGCGCTCACGGTCATGTTGGGTATGCAGCGGAAGTAGGCCAGGTCGTACGCCCCGTGGTGCGTGGGCCCGTCAGAGCCAGCCAGCCCGCCCCTGTCGAGGCAGAAAATAACTTTCAGGTTCTGTATGGCCACATCGTGTATCACCTGGTCGTAGGCCCGCTGCATAAAAGAGGAGTAGATGTTGCAGAAGGGCACGAGTCCCTGCGTGGCAAGGCCCGCAGAAAAAGTAACCGCATGCTGTTCGGCAATGCCCACATCGAACGCGCGGGTCGGCATGGCCTTCATCATGATGTTGAGCGAGCACCCTGTGGGCATGGCGGGAGTGATACCCATGATCTTCGGGTTCATTTCCGCGAGCTCAACAATGGTGTGCCCGAACACGTCCTGGTACTTGGGCGGCTGGGGCTGGTCGGTCTTTACCTTGATGATCTCTCCTGTTTCCTTATTGAAGAGGCCGGGTGAATGCCAGACGGTCTGGTTGCCCTCCTCGGAGAACTTGTACCCTTTCCCTTTCTGCGTGAGGCAGTGCAGTATCTTGGGTCCGGGAATATCTTTCAGGTCCTTGAATATTTTCTCCAGGCGGATCACATCGTGCCCGTCCACCGGCCCGAAGTAGCGGAACTTCATGCTCTCGAACATGTTGCTCTGCTTGAGCAGGGTGGTCTTGATTCCGTTCTCGATCTTGGAGGCGATCTCCTGTGCGTTCGGCCCGAACTTGGAGATCTTTCCCAGCAGGTTCCACACCTCGTCCTTGAACTTGTTGTAGGTGTGAGAGGTGGTGATGTCGGTGAGGTATTCCTTGAGCGCGCCCACGTTGGGGTCGATGCTCATGCAGTTGTCGTTGAGCACCACCAGCAGGTTGGAGTTGGCGATGCCCGCGTGGTTCAGGGCTTCGAAGGCCATGCCGGCCGTCAAAGCGCCATCGCCTATCACGGCCACCACGTGGCGGTCCTTTTCGCCCTTGTGCCTGGAGGCGATGCTCATGCCCAGCGCGGTGCTGACGGAAGTGGAGGAGTGCCCCACGCCCATGGTGTCGTACTCGCTTTCTTTCCGTTTCGGAAAACCGCTGAGCCCTTTGTAGATCCTGTTGGTATGAAAGTTCTTCCTGCGCCCGGTGAGTATCTTGTGCCCATAGGCCTGGTGGCCCACGTCCCACACCAGCTGGTCATAAGGAGTATTGAACACGTAATGCAGGGCTACGGTCATCTCCACCACACCCAGGGAGGCCCCGAAGTGGCCGCCTTTCTGGCTCACCACGTCAATGATGAACTGCCGCAGCTCGGTGCAGACCTGCGGGAGTTGTTCCTCCTTCAGTTTGCGGAGATCAGCGGGAAATTCGATGGTTTCTAAGAGCGGACCGGGCTTGAAGTCCATGTGTTTTTCAATGTTCATGCAAAGATACGAATTAGCGGGTTAGGGGCTGAAAACGCGCATTTCGGAGGAATATTTTAAGCCGTACGTAAGATAGATTGGGCGGGCCCGCCCGTCACACTGAGCGGAGTCGAAGTGTGGCGGTATACTCCTACGTTTTAAAGTTTTTGTGACTGGTGATGTTCTTACAGACAGACAATTTTTTGAGTGCTTCCCAATTCTCAGCGATCAATGCCTTTTTCTTTTTTCTTGTCCAGCCTTTTATTTTCTTTTCATAAGTGATCGCAGTTTCAGGGTCGGTGAATGGCTGACAGTATACGAGCTCGAGAGGCCTACGTGAAAAAGTATAAGCTTGCGGTAGTGTTCCATTACAATGATCATTGTATCTTTTAGAAATATTGTTTGTTGCCCCGGTGTAGTAAGAACCGTCAGCACAGCTTAATATGTAAACATACATTGTTTTCATGTGAATATTGACAACCGTCAGTCTTCGACTCCGCTCAGACTGACGGCTCAGCGTTTCCATCCGCACTTATTCCGTCTCCCTAAGCGTCAGCGAGGCCAGGATCCACAGGATGAAAACATACCCGCCCAGGATGGCGAAGTCGGCATAGGTGGCGGTGATGTCATACTTGGGCTTGATGATCTCATGCACGATGTTGATCGCGTAATGCACGGGCAGCCCGTCACCGATGATCTCCGCCCACTTGGGCAGAGCGCTCTGGTCGGCAATAAGGCCGGTGAGGAATACCGAGGGGAGGATAATGAGCGGGATGAACGGGAACACGTGCCCCTCGTGCTTCGCGAACGTGGAAACGAATATGCCCAGCATCACCGACACGATGGCCAGCAGCCAGATCACGATGAACAGGATCACCACCGTTTTGGCGGGGTAATCGAGATCGAAGAGCCAGATGGATTCGAAGAGCACCGCAACGGCCTGCACGGTGGCGAGCCCGAAGTAGCCCAGCGTGTAGCCCCCGATGATGGCGGTGCGGGGGTAGCCCCCAATGATCATGCGCTCCAGCGTGCCGCGGGTGCGCTCCTGCACCAGCAGGATGGCGCAGAGCACGAAGCTCAGGAAGTGCACGATGAAGGCGCTGATGGGGATCACCAGCGTGGAATAATTTACGAACGGGCTGGGCGGGAACGTGTCGAACAGCAGCTTGAGGAAATAGATGATGATGAGCGGGGCAATGATGGACAGCACCAGGAACCTCCTGTCGCCCTTCAACTGGCTGAGCACGCGTCCGGCTATGATGAATGTGTTCATATAAGATGCGGTACAGATAACAAAATGATACGAATATGCGAAACTAAAAATTCGTTATTCGTAAATTCGAAACATTTCGCTATCTGCACCATCTATTTATTTTCTTTCTCTCTCACTATTTCCAAAATAATGTCCTCAATGTTATCCGGGTGCAGGCCGATGCTGGATACATTTTTATCCAGGCCGTAGCTCTTCAGCGCCTCGGCCAGCTTGCCGGGGGTGGAATCGATCACGGATTCTTTTTCCACGCTACCTACGGTAACCTTCAATTTTGTTTTTCCCCGCTCCAGTATCCTCTGCGGGGTGTCCACCGCCAGGATCTCCCCGTTGCGCAGGATGGTGACCTTGTCGCAGAGCAGGGCCTCGTCCATGAGGTGAGTGCTCACGAAAATGGTAACGCCTTTTTCCGCCAGCTTGCGGAACAGGTTCCACGACTGGATCTTGAGGTGCGGGTCCACGGCCGCGGTGGGCTCGTCCAGGAAAATGATCCTGGGATCGTGGATGAGGGCGCAGCAGAGCGACACGCGCTTCTTCATGCCGCCCGAAAAGGTGCCTACTTTATCATTTGCACGGGCGGTGAGCTCGGCAAAGGCCAGGATCTCATCCACCTTCCTTTTCAGGTCCTCCACTTTTTGCGCCTTGCCGAAGAAGGTAATGTTGTTGCGGGCCGAGAGGTCATCGTACAGCGCGGGGCTCTGGGGCATGTAGCCGATCTGCCTGCGGAGCTTCCATTTGTCCTTGAGTGGGTCTAACGAAAGCACCCGTGCGCTGCCGCTGGTCGGCTTCAGCGAACCCACCAATGCCTTGATGAGCGTGGTCTTGCCTGCCCCGTTGGGGCCCACCAGCCCGTATATCTTTCCTTCGGGCACCTCCAGGGTAACGTTGCTGAGCGCACGGAGCTTGCCGTAGGATTTGGAGAGGGAATTTATTTGTACCGCGCTCATCTACGCATGGATTTTTTATTCGATCACCAGCTTTCCTGCGGCCACAGTTTTATTTTCGGATAAGATTTTGTATATATAAACTCCTTGGGATTGGGATGAAATATTGATGCTGTTGTTTGGTAATTGATTGATTAAAGACAAAAAGATTTTTTCTCCAAGTAGATTATATATCTCAACACTTGTCGCTTGATAACCGCCAAAAGTATTCAAATAAAAAATGCCGGAAGCAGATGGATTGGGATATATCAAGAAATCCCGGGGAGAGTTTATATTTTGTGTTGAAACTAATGCAGAAACCTCATTCGCACCGATGGTCGGTGGATTAGGACGCGTTGTACCATCAATATCGATTGGAATTTGAGAAAAATAAAGCCCCTTGCCATATAACAGGGAGTTCTGTGCATGTAAATCGGCTGAGCTTATATATTGCGGGTCGAAGCTGGTAGAGTTGGGTTCTGATCCGGGTGTCGGATAATAGTTGTTATAGTTACGATTAAAAGTAGTACCAAGGTTTATAAAAAATGGCGAAGTGCAATTATTATCATAAAAATAAAAAGTACAATAATTGTAGCCAAAAAACATATTCGATGAAGTTGCATTAAAATTATTATGTTTTATCTGGCAGGTAGAATCTACATAATTCACATCGAATTTATCTCGTATAAAATTATTCGTAATAAATAAATGGTCTATATATACAAATCTTGCATTTGAAATATCATTTCTTTCAAAATAGGTTTTTAGACCGCCAAAACTTCCTTTAACCATCAAGTTTCGGGAACAAAATAAGTATTTATCCGATGTCTCTATAGTGTCAACTATATTGTTTGTTACACTATCCCTTCCGTTCGAAGCATTATACATTGACAGATTCCGTATATGATTACTATCTATATTACATTTGCTTGCGGAGAAAATATAAAAATTGCTGCTTACTGTGTTCCCGTAAGCAAAAATCGTATCAGAAAGAGAGGCATCAATACTTGCAGCCACATTTAACATACAATTTAAATGAGTGGCCCAAGCATCTCCAAGCGCAAAATTATTTTTTACAAGATTCAAATATGTGCAACCGCTCACATCAATGTTATTGGATATGAAATTATTTTCAATCCAGGCAGTATCGGCTTTCACATTTAAAGAACAGGCGATAGCATTATATTTAAAAGTAAATCTTTGGCAGGATGCATTAATATAGTCATTAGGGCTTCCGGAACTAATAAAGGAATTAACAACAGTTATATACGTGCAGTAACCATAAATAACATTGCCCGAACTGGCACTCGGGGATTTCACGATGCAGTTTTCTACCCAAAAACAATCCGAAGCCCCGGCATCTATGGCTCTCGAGAAGGAATTCGAAGTATTGGTGATTGTAATGTGCTTCATCCGTATGTAATCCCCCAATAGATTAAACACAACTCCATTATAAGTTACATCCACATCCGTAGAATCGCCTGTCTCGGCCTGAAAGGTAATAGAGTTTGTTAAAGAAGCACCGGTGATGATGTTGCTTATATACACCTGTTCGTTATAGGTTCCAGTTCGGATATTGAAAGTTACTGGCCCTGAAACCCCTTGAGATAACAGTGCGGTCACCGCCTGGCTTATGGTTGAATAGTTGGGATTTGTTCCTCCGATGGTATATACGCCTGAAAGTTGGGGAAAGACCCGAATAGAAAAAAGCAGGAATAGGGGTAAAAGTTTTTTCATTACCTCAAAGATATATCAAAAAATTCTGAAATAAAAAAGGATAGGTTAACCACGCCTGAGTCCCGCGTGAGGGATGAGTAAGGTGGCGAAGCCGGCCACCGCAATGAGCATAGCGAATGAGGAGGCCGGAGCAAAGCAAAGTCGGTAGTAGCCCGACCCCGAAGGGGGTACGCCCTACTTAAACCACCCCAAGACCTTCCACTTAACATTGTAACCCAGCAAATACATTACGGGCACCAATATCAGCGTAAGGAAGGTAGCAAACCCCAATCCGAATATCATGGTCCAGGAGAGCGGGCCCCAGAAGGCCACGCTGTCGCCCCCGAAGAAAAGATGCGGGTTCAGCTCGGAGAACAGTTTCGGGAAATCGATGTTAAGCCCAACTGCCAGCGGGATCAGCCCCAGTATGGTGGCTGAGGCCGTGAGGATAACGGGCGTCATACGCGTTTTGCCCGCTTCAATGATGGCCTCGCGCAAAGGAACTCCCTGCTCCCGCAGCAGGTCGGTAAATTCAACAAGAAGGATCCCGTTCCGCACCACGATGCCCGCCAGGGCCACAATGCCCACACCGGTCATCACAATGCTCATGTCCATCTTGAATATGGCCACGCCCAGCAGCACACCAATGATGGAGAAGAAGATCTCCGTAAGGATGATGAGGGGCTTGCCGGCCGAGTTGAACTGCGTAACGAGTATGATGATGATGAGCCCGATGGAGATGAGCAGGGCGGTGCCCAGGAAGGCGCCCGTTTCCTTCTGCTCCTCCTGCTCGCCTCCCATGGCGATGGATACCTCGTCCGGCTTCTGGAACTTGCCCACGGCCGCCTGCACCTTGGCCACCACTTCGTTGGCATTGTACTTCTGCATGTCCACGTTGGAGGAAAGCGTGATGATGCGCTTCTGGTTCTTGCGCTTGATGCCCCCGTAAGTGTTCTCGTACCGTATGTCGGCAAACGCGGAGAGCGGCACCTGGCGGATCATGCCATTCATGGCCATATCGCGGTACACGATGGTGGTGTTGCGCAGCACATCGATGTTGTTGCGCTGCTCGCGCTCATAGCGCACCTGTATGGGGTACTCATCCTCCACATCGCGGAACTTGGAGGTCTTGTCCAGCCCGAACACTGCTTTGCGTATCTCCGAGCCGATCTGGCCCATGGAGATGCCTTCGCGGTTGGCCCGCTCGCGGTTGATGTCGAACACGATCTCCGGCTTGTTGTCCTGGAAATCGGATTTCAGCTCCTCCACGCCTTCGATGTGAATGGAGTCGAGGTAGTGCCTCAGGCGTTTGGAGGTCTTTACCAGGTCGGGCAGGTCATCGCCCGTGATCTCGATGGCCACGGGTTTTCCGGTGGGAGGGCCGGCCCGCTCCTGGTCGACCGATATTTCCGCGCCTGCAATTCCGCGCACGGCATTGTGAATTCTTTCAAGATACGGACCGGTGGCTTCCCCATTGCGCTCGGCATAGGGCACAAAAGCGATCTGCAGCTTTCCCTTGTTGGGGTACTGGCCCTGGTCCTCGTCCTGCGGGTCGGTTACGCTGATGGTAACATTGGAGATAACGGACTTAACCAGCGGGTTCTTCTTTCCGCCCGGGTACAGCACCCCGTTCACGCGCTTCTCGATATCCTTCAGCACCTCGTTGGTGTAAGCCGGGTCGGTGCCCACAGGCAGGTTCAGGTACACGTACACAAAGTTGGGATCGCTCTTGGGGAAGAACACCACCTTGGGCTTGCGCACGCTCATGAGCACGATGGAGAAAATAAAAATGCCAACGGTCATGAGCAGGGTCCTCCACGGGCGCTCCAGGCACCAGGTGAGCGCGCGCCCGTACCGTTCGCGGAAGGCGGGCCAGGTCTTGTCCTGGAATTTCTTTACTGATTTTGTGATCCAGAATTTGTACGCCAGGTGAAGCAGCAGGAGCAGAATCACGAAGTTGCCCATACCCACGTTGCGGCCGAGGTAGAACAGCGCTGCGATAGAAACGAATATGATGGAAGTGATCTTGGTTCCCTTGGTCCATTTGGGTTTGCCGTCCTCTCCTTCTTTATGCGGCCGCATAAATTCCACCGCAAACACCGGGTTGATGATGTAGGCCACCAGCAGCGAGGCCATGAGCGTGATGATGAGCGTGATGGGCAGGAAGAACATGAACTTGCCGATCACCCCTTTCCAGAATGCTAGCGGGATGAAAGGTGCCAGCGTGGTGAGCGTTCCCGAAAGCACGGGCAGGAACACTTCCCCGGCCGCCATCTTCGCGGCTTCTTTAATGTTGCGTTTGCCGTTGGCAAATACCCGGTGCGTGTTCTCGATCACAACGATGGCATCGTCCACCACGATGCCCAGCGCGAGCAGGAACGAGAAGAGCACGATCATGTTCATGGTGAACCCGATGGTGGGCATAATAAGGAAGGCTACGAACATGGAAAGCGGAACGGACATGGCCACGAAGATGGAGTTGGTGGCGCCCATGAAGAACATGAGAATGATGGTAACGAGGATGAACCCGATCACGATAGTATTGATGAGGTCGTGCAGGGTGATGCGGGTGCGCTCGCTCTGGTCCCCCGTGAGCACGATCTTGAGGTCTTTGGGGAACACGTGCTCCTGCATATCGCTCACGATGCCGCTGATCTTGTCGCTGGCATCGATGAGGTTGAAGCCCGCGCGCTTCACCACGGCCAGGGTGATCACGTTCTTGCCGTCAAGCCGCGCGAAGCTCTCTTTCTCCCGGAAGGTGTCCTGCACGGTGGCGATGTTTTCCAGGTAGATGGGCGCCCCGTTCGGGGATTTGATGATGAGGTTCTTGAGCTCATCAACCGTCTTGAACTCCTCCTTGACGTTGATCGTCCGCTCGAGGCCATCCATCTTTACGGCCCCGCCTGAAATGTTCATGTTCTCGTAGCCGATGCTGCGTTCGATGTCGCCCAGGGAGATCTGCGCGGCCTGCGCCTTGAACATGTTGATGTTCACCTGGATCTCGCGCTCGGGAGCGCCTATCATGTCCACGCGGGTGATCTCTTTCAGCTCCTCGATCTTGTCCTTCAGGTCATCGGAATATTTCTTCAGCTTGTTCAGGTCGAAATCGCCCGAGATGTTCACGAACAGGATGGGCAGCTCGGAGAAGTTGATGTCGATCACATTGGGGTCGTGCGGCAGGTCCGGGGGCAGGTCGGCTTTCGCTTTATCCACTCCATCTTTTACTTTTTGCTTTGCCACGGCAATGTTCACGTCCGTGCTGAACTCCACGATCACGTTCGAGTAGTCCTGGTAGGAGTTGCTGGTGATCTTCTTCACGCCCGAGATGGACTTCATCTGCTTCTCGATGGGGCGGGTAACCAGGTTCTCCATGTTGGCGGGTGAGGTGCCGGGATACACGGTGCTCACATAGATCTTGGGCAGCACGATCTCGGGGAAGCTCTCTTTCGGGAGATCATTGTAAGTCTTAAACCCCCAGAGTGCAACAATAATTGTAAGAATGAAAATTGAAGTCCGGTTATTGACGGCCCATGTTGTGAGTCTGAATTCCTTATTTATGTCCTGCATAGTGTTTTGTTTCTCGCAGATCTCGCGGATAAGCGCAGATTATAGATTGTTCGCTATCCGGACGATCCTCAATGGCTCTTCATTAAAATTTATAAGTAAACCGAGTCTTTTGTTCGTCAGCTTCAGGTAGGTCAACACCTGCTTATGGTGAACGGGCAAGAGTGTCTCTACGGATTTTATCTCAACCACAACCGCATCATCAACTAAAATATCCAGCCGGAAGCCCTGGTCTAATTTTACATCCTGGTACACAACAGGCAGCGGAACCTGGCACTGCACTTTCCTTCCTTCCTGGGCAAGCAGGTGCGCCAGAACGGTTTCATAGACGGATTCCAGCAATCCGGGTCCCAGGTCATTATAGACTTTAAATGCAGCACCTCTTACACTGTAAGAGATCTGATTCTCTATTTTTTCATCCGCGGCCATCTGCGTGATCTGCGAGAGACTTTTTTAATATTTAATTTCCTGTCCCTGGTTCAGCTCCTGAAAGCCCTTTGTAATTAAAAGATCGCCTTCTTTCAGCCCATCGATGATCTCCGCATTTCCTTTATACATCTTTCCCACTTTCACTCTTGCCTTCTTTGCCTTCTTGTTCTCGCAAATGAAAACAAAGTCGCCTTCCTCCGCTTTCTGGATGGTGCTCACCGGCACCACCAGCGCTTTGGGGTTGGTGTAGTCCACGATCTTCATGATCGCGATCATGTTCGGGTGGAAATCCTTGATGCAGTCCACGTCAACGGTAACGGTAAAGGTGCGGTTGAGGGGGGAGATGACCCGCGCGGCATAGGATATCTTCGCTTTCACGGAATCGTGCAGGTCGGGGAAGAGGATCTCCACCTCGTTGCCCTTGTGGATCTTGGCCGCATAGCTCTCGGCCACTTCGCCTTTCACCTTTAAGCTGCACATGTTCACCACGCGGATGGCGGGCATGCCCGGTGCGGTGGCCTGGCCCAGCTTTATGTCGATGGCATCGACCGTGCCTTTAATGGGCGATTTCATCTTGGTCATCTCGAGCTGCTGGTTCAGCGTAGCCATCTTCTTCTCCAGCGATTCCTTCTGCGTTTTGGCCTGCAGGTACTGCATTTCCGTGCCGATCTTCTGGTCCCAGAGGTTCTTTTGCTTCTCGTAGGCGGTGGTGGCGAGGTCGAGCCCGCTCTGTAGCTCGGCCATGCCCTGCTGGAGCACCTTGCCGTCCAGCTCGGCCAGCACCTGTCCCTGCGATACCTCATCGCCCAGCTTAACGTATATCCTGGACACGGTGCCGGCCATCTCGGCATTCACCGAAACGTTCTCATCGGCATCCAGGCGGCCCTGCACCTCCACGCAGTTGTTAAAGACCTGCGGTGCCATCTTTACGGTCTCCACCAGCTTGATCTTGTCGTTGGCCGCTGCGGCCGAGTCGGCCTTTCCCGCATCGCCTTTTTTATCATTCCCTCCTCCGCAGGAGGACAAAAAGAGCAGCATGATTCCTATTCCGAAACTTCCTAAGAAGGAAAGAGGGCGGATCAGTCTGAGCGGAGTCAAAGACTGAGGGCGCTTGCTTTCGTTCACCCTTCGACTCCACTCAGGGTGACGGCCCGCAATAATCAAATTATCATCTGTTATTCTCTTCTTTGTATTTGCCATAAATTTTATTTTAAATTTTTTCTTCGCGTTATTTTATCGCACCCGTTGCCTTGTCGTAGTCCACTTTGGCCACCAGGGCATCGTACAGTGCATTGTAATAGTTCGTCTGTGCTTCGAGCAGGGCCGTTTCGGCCGTCACCACCTCCAGGTTGGAGCCGATACCCTGCGTGTACTTGATTTTGGTCACCCGCGCGATCTCTTCGGCCAGCTTCATATTCTTTTCCTGCGCGGCCAGTGACGACAAACTGTTGGTGAGCATGGCCTGCGCGGAGCGCACCTGCAGGTCGGCCGCCTCTTCGAAGCTTTGCATGTCGTTCTCGATCTTTTGCAGCTTCAGCCTCGACTGTTGTGTTTTATAGGAGGTCTGCAGTCCGTCAAATATGGGGATAGTGACCGATATGCCGTACATACCGTAGTTGTACCAGAGGTTGCGTTCGGAGAAATAGTTGAACTCCGGGCTTTGCGAGAAGAACCCGGCATTGCAGAACGCAGCGATCCGCGGCAGGTAGGCCAGGCGGTTGTTCTTCAGGTCCAGCCTCTGCAGGCGCTGCTGCGACTGGAGCAGGGAGTACTCCACCCGGTTCGTATAGTCGGCCTTCTGTGCCGAAGGGCTCTCCGCCTTATAGTCCGCAATCTTTTCGGTGAGTGTGAGCTCGGTACCCAGCGGCATGGACATCTGGAACTGCAGGGCCATTTTGCTTACGGTAAGCAGGTTGTTGAACTTTTCCTTTTCCGTTTCCAGGTTATTGTGGGCCACCTCCAGCCGGTCCACATCTATTTTTTCCACGAACCCGTTCTTGTTCAGCGCTTTGGTTTGGTTGAGCACCGAATCGAGCCGGGCAATGTTCTTTTCAAAAAGCTTGATCCGCTCCTGGTTCACCAGCACGAGGTAATACGCCTTCGTGACGTTCTCGATGACCTGTATGCGGGCCTGCCCGGTCAGCCTTGAAGAAAGCTCGCGGTACCCTTTGGCCGCCTGCAGCCCTACCAGGTAGGAGCTGCTGAACAGGAGCTGCGTAACCGAAACACCGGCATCACCACCGGCTTTTAGCTGGAAGATGTTAGGTGCGGCAAACACCTCACCGGGGGGCACCACCCGGTTCGCCAGGAAATTATAGCTGCCCGTTCCCATACCGAACATCCTGCGGAGCGGGTCGTTGTTGGTGAGCGATACGCTGCCGGATACCTGCGGCAGGCCGATGCCGCGCACTTCCTTTACCTTATCGTCCGCGATCGCCTCATCCAGTGCCGCGTTCTTCAGTGCGTGCTGGTTCTGCAGTGCATAATCGATGCATTGCTTCAACGAGAACGCTGTGGGTTCTTTCTTGTCCTGCGCATGTACAGTTCCCTGGAAGAGGCAACACACCGTTACCAGAACTATAAACTGCAAACTGTAAACCTGCCTGGCCGGTAGGCAGGCTGCAAACTGTTTTTTCATTCCTCTGATATTTGTTTGTATTTATTGACCAGCGCATGTCCTTTCAGTGTGCAGATGCCGTAAAAGAAATGTTCCAGCATAGCGAGCTGCACTTCAACAATCTTGAATTTATCCGGGGGGAAGATAGTTGGATTGAACCCGATCTCCACCTGAGCCATCCGCATGCGGGCGAGGATCTTTGAATTGATGTCCGAACGGATATATCCCTGCCTGATCCCGCGGGTCATGGTCTCTTCCACCATTTTCACGATGTGCTGTTCCCGGAACTCCTGGAACAGTCTCCACGTATGCGGGTGATACTTCTGCAGGTCGTAGAACAGGCCGGGGTTGATCTCGCTGATGATCTTTCCGAGGTGCTTCATGATGGCGAACATCTCATCGATCACGTTCTCCGCGGTCTTGTGCAGGTCCTCGAAATACTTCAGGTCGCTTCCGCATTTTTCCCGGATAAGGGTATGAACGATCTCATCCTTATCTTTAAAGAACTGGTAAATGGTCTTCTTAGACATGCCCAGGTCCTTCGCGATATCGTCCATCGTGATGCTGCGGATTCCGTACTGGAAGAACAGTTCCTGGGAGCGCTTTAATATTTTCTTTTGAAGGTCCATACCATGGGGCTGCCTGATATTATTTATGAGCCAGGCGGGCCTGCCCGAACATTCCTTTTCGGAATGGGCGGGCAAAACTATGGAAACTTTTTACATTTCCAAAGTTTCCTGAAAAATTTTATCGTGCGTCAAACCACACTTAAAAGTCTTATTTGTGCTAAAAAAGTATTTTTGCACCCCTATCGGGACATTAAATGAAAAGAGAGAAAGTATCCGATCTGCTTAAAAGCACAGCCTTTAACCGGGAAGTAACGGTGATGGGCTGGGTGCGTACCAAGCGCGAGAGCAAGAGCATTGCTTTCCTGGCCATCAACGATGGCTCCATCATCCATAACATACAGGCCGTAGTAGATATCAATAACGAAGCGCTGAAGAGCATCTCCACGGGCGCCTGCATCTCTGTGACCGGCACGCTGGTGCAGTCGCAGGGCAAGGGCCAGGCCTGCGAGATCCAGGCGCAGAAGATCGAGGTGTTCGGCACGGCCGATGACACCTTTCCCCTGCAGAAGAAAGGGCATACCCTGGAGTTCCTCCGCGAGATCGCACACCTGCGCCCCCGCACGAACACATTTGGCGCGGTGCTGCGCGTGCGCCATGCGCTGGCCTATGGCATTCATAAGTTTTTTAACGATAAAGGTTTCTTCTACCTCAACTCGCCAGTTATCACCGGTTCCGATGCCGAAGGAGCGGGAGAGATGTTCCGTGTGACCACGCTCGACCTGGAAAAACTTCCGAAGACAAAGGACGGACACATCGACTTCGAAAAAGATTTCTTCGGCAAGGAGACCAACCTCACCGTATCGGGCCAGCTCGAAGGCGAATGTGCTGCCACGGGCATCGGGCTCATCTACACGTTCGGGCCCACGTTCCGCGCGGAGAACTCCAACACCCCCCGCCACCTGGCGGAGTTCTGGATGATCGAGCCGGAGATGGCATTTTACGACATCCACGACAACATGGACCTGGCGGAAGAGATGCTGAGATACCTGGTGAAATACACTTTAGACCACTGCATCGATGACCTTACGTTCCTGAACAATATGTACGACAAGGAGCTGCTGAACCGGCTCAACCTTGTTGCGGGCGCCACCTTCAGGCGGATCACTTACACCGAGGGTATAGACATACTGGAAAAATCAGGCAAGAAGTTCGAGTTTCCCGTCAAGTGGGGCATCGACCTGCAGCGGGAGCACGAGAACTTTTTAGTGGAGCACTTCGGTGTGCCCGTTATCGTTACCGGTTACCCGAAGGAGATCAAGGCCTTTTACATGAAGCAGAACGAAGACGGCAAAACCGTGCGCGCCATGGACGTGTTGTTCCCGTATGTGGGCGAGATCATTGGCGGCTCGCAGCGCGAAGAGAACCACGACATGCTGCAGGCGCGCATCAAGGAGCTGGGCATAAAAGAAGAAACATTGTGGTGGTACCTCGAGCTGCGCAAGTTCGGCACCTGCCCACATGCCGGCTTCGGCCTGGGGCTGGAACGCCTCGTATTATTTGTAACGGGGATGCAGAACGTACGCGATGTGATACCCTTTCCCCGCACACCCAAGAACGCGGAGTTTTAGAAACTTCTGCGCCTATCTGCGTTATCTGCGAGAGAGTTTTTGATTACAGAGCGAACATTAACATTATTTCTCGCAGATGCCACGGATGAACGCAGATATTTTCATTGATTTCCCTCCCGGAAAAGTAGATTATATTTGCACCCCGAAAAAATGAAATCGAAAAAAAATATTCGTAAATTCGTAAAGATTAGATATCCGCGCCATGCTTAAGCAGACCATGCAGCAGAAGATGCTTCAGAAGCTGAGTCCCCAGCAGATCCAGCTCATGAAGCTCTTGCAGCTCCCAGCCATGGTGCTCGAGCAGCGCATCAAGCAGGAAATAGAAACAAACCCCGCCCTGGAAGAAGGGGAGCCGGAGGATGAGGAAGAGAAACAGGAGAACGAGGACGAGTTCATGGATGAAAAGGAGCCGGGTGAGGAAGATGGGGAGATCCGCGATGCCAAAGAGGATTTTAACCCCGAGGATTACCTGGATGACGATGATGACATTGCTTATTATAAATTACAGGTAAAGAACACCGGCCCGGACGAGGAAAGACGCGAGGCGCCCATGGTCTCCTCCGTAGGGTTCCAGGACGTGCTCATCCGCCAGCTTTCGGAGCAGGAACTTTCCGACCACGAGCGGGAGGTGGCAGAATACCTCCTCGGCAGCATTGACGATGACGGGTACTTGCAGCGCGATCTCGATTCCATCGTTGACGACATCGCCTTTTCCCAGAACATCACCACCACCCGCCCCGAGCTGGAGAAAATACTTTCCGTGATCCAGACCTTCGATCCGCCCGGGGTGGGCGCGCGGAACCTGCAGGAGTGTCTCCTGCTCCAGTTGAAACGTAAGCCGGACTCCAAAACGATCAAGCTCGCCACGCGCATCATCACAGAGGCGATGGATGAATTTTCCAAGAAGCATTACGAGAAGATCATCAAGAACATGGAGATCAGCGAAAAAGCATTCAAGCCCGCGCTCAGCGAGATACTGAAGCTGAACCCGCGCCCGGGCAATACCATGAGCGACAACACCAAGGCCGCGCAGGATATCGTTCCCGATTTCATCATTCAGAATAATGGAGGAGAACTCGAGCTCACGCTCAACTCGCGCAACATGCCCGACCTGCGCGTGGCGGGCATCTACCAGCAGATGCTGAGCGAATACGCCCAGCGCAAGGACAAGACCGGCAAAGAGGCAGCGCAATTTGTGAAACAGAAGATCGAGAATGCCAAGATGTTCATCGACACCATCCGACAGCGCCACGAAACGTTGTATTTCACCATGAAGACCATCATGGACTACCAGAAGGAGTTCTTCATGCAGGGCGATGAGAAGCTGCTGAAGCCCATGATCCTGAAGGATATTTCCGACAAGACCGGGCTGGACATTTCTACTATTTCACGCGTAAGCAACAGCAAGTACGTGCAGACCCCGTTCGGCACCTACCTGTTAAAATACTTTTTCTCCGAGGCGCTTACCAACGAGGAAGGGGAGGAAGTTTCATCGCGCGAAGTGAAAGCCATTCTTGCAGAGAGCGTACAGAACGAGGACAAGAAAAAGCCGCTTACCGATGACGCGCTGGCCGCCATCCTCAAGAAGAAGGGCTACCACATTGCCCGCAGGACGGTGGCCAAGTACCGCGAGATGCTGGAGATACCCGTGGCCCGCCTCCGCAAACAATTCTGATTTAGTTGGATAAAGGTTTAAAACGGGCGGTCACCCTGAGCATTCCCGCGCCTGCAGGACGTATCGAAGGGTGAACGCAGGAAGCCCACTCAGTCTTCGACTCCGCTCAGACTGACCCGCGCTCGCATTCGATTTGCAGTACCTTTGTGTTATTCAAACGTATACATGGATAAGCTCGCACGGATTATCGCTTACGTCTTCCATCCCATGCTCATGCCGCTCATCGGCTGCGCCCTCATCTTCAATACCGTTCCCTATTTCACTTTGTATGTTGACAGGAACGTGCAGTGGCTCATCTACGGTGTAGCGGCCGTGTTCACGTTCCTGCTCCCGCTCCTGAACGTGCTCTACCTGAAGCGAAGCGGCATGGTGAGCAGCATCCGGCTGGAGAATCGCAAGGAAAGGCGGCTCCCGTTCCTGCTCACGGCTGTGTACTACATATTGGGCTATTACCTGCTGAGCAATGCGGCCATCCCGCGCGTAGTGTCGTTCATGATGCTGGGCTCGGCACTGGCAGTGGCCGTGGTGTTCGGCATCAACACCTGGTGGAAGATCAGCGCGCACATGACCGGTATTGGCGGGCTCACCGGAACGGTGATCTTTCTCGCCTTTCATTTCTCTGCGAACATGGCGGGGATCGTCATGATCCTCTTCTTCACGGCCGGGCTCATAGGATTTGCGCGGCTGCAGACCGCCTCGCACACGCCCCCGCAGCTTTACGCGGGGTTCATCACGGGATTTTTGTGCGAAGTGGTTACGTTGTTCCTGTTCGTGTAACCATCACTTCGCCTTCTCCAGCAGCTCGTTGATCCGCTTCAAGTACAGGTTCTCCTGCTTCTGCATGGCCAGGTCGCGCTTCAGGGGCTCGATGATCTTTTCCAGCTCTGATATTTTCTGCTTCTGTTCCTCGATAAGCCGGTCGCGGATGTCGAAGGTCCTGCCCGCTTCGATCCTGACCTCCCCTTGATTTTCCTCGATGGGAAAGTGCTTGAAAAAATTATACTTCAGGTAGTTCCCGATCTTATGCACCGTGTACACGTCCATGGTGGGGCGCTTCACGAGGTCGGTCATGGTTGCCGCTGTGCGGCCCAGGTGGCGGGCCAGGTCGGTCTTGGTGAGCCGCCTGCTTTCCAGCAATTGGTCAACGATATGGCCCAAATGAGTGTGCTCTGACATAATACTGTTTTAAAACAAAATTAGTTTATGCCATATATATTAATGGTATATTCAAATAAAATTATCAACTTTTGTATGTTTATATATGAATTAATCTAATATTAATTAGATAAAATTTAATATAATTAGAAATCATGGTAAAAATCAATTGAGCATTTCTATTAACTCTTTTTAACAAAACACCCGTCTTTCGCTTGCTCCGTTAGCCCTACCTTCGTGTAACAATTCATTTATACATTCGTCTTAAGACAAAATCCGCACGACCGGAATGACAGCTGAAGAGTTCAACACGTGTGTTGACGAGTATGCAGACAATCTTTACCGCTTCATCCTGAAGAACATCAGGGATAAGGATAAGGCCAAGGATATCGTGCAGGACACGTACGAAAAGCTCTGGCTGAAAGTAAGCGAAGTGCCGAGCAAAAATGCGAAGAGCTACATGTTCACTACTGCATACCGCACAATGATCGACCTGATACGCAGAGATAAAAAGCAAGGATCCATGGACGAAGCACCGCTTTACGCGCTGGGACATAACAGGCAGTACACCGACCTGAAGCAGGTGCTGAACGAGGCTATCCAGAAGCTGCCCGAAGTGCAGCGCAGCGTGATCATGCTGCGCGACTACGAGGGGTACTCGTACAAGGAGATCGGTGACATCATGAACCTGAACGAATCGCAGGTAAAGGTGTACATCTTCAGGGCAAGGACATTTTTAAAGAACTACATCGGGGCCATCGAGAACGTAGCATGAAGATAACAAGGCATAACTGCGAAGCGTACATGCTCGATCACCACGAGGGACGGCTTTCTCCTGCCGAATCGGCCGAGCTCCTGGCCTTCCTCGAGGAACATGCCGACCTGAAGGAGCTTTTTGAATCGTTCGAGAACATTGCACTTGAAACCGAAGAAGTGTCTTTTAACGACAAAGATTCTTTGAAACGGTCTCAGATCTCAGATCTCACATCTCAATTCTCCTTTGAAGAGCTCTGCATTGCCGATGTGGAAGGAGACATCACTTATTTGCAAAAACGACAGCTCAATTCCTGGATCGGAAGTAATCCCCGGTTGAAAAAAGAGCTCGAGCTTTATCGCAAAACGAAACTGGTTCCTGATCACGTAAAGTTTGAGCACAAGCTTCTCTTAAAGAAACAGCTTCAAACTTCAAACTTCAAACTTCGAACTTTTTACATTGCCGCTGCAGCATCCATACTGCTGGTGCTCGGCCTGTTCTTCCTGCTGAGAAAAAATGAAGTGAAGCCACCCGCTGAGATCGCGCAGCATAAAACAGGGCCGAAAGCTGAAGCACCGGTTCAGGCTAACGACCGCAAGGGAATCAACCTGGTGTCGAACACCCGTTCGATCAATGCAAAGCAGCGGCCTCATATCCTTATAATGAAGAATACCCCGAACCGAAATGTACAAAACGAAAAGATTGAAACGCAGGAACCGGAGAAGAATAACCTCGTGGAGAACAATCCTGAAATCCCGAAGGAAGAAAAGGTGGAATCACCGAAACAGGAAGAACCTGTGCTGGCCAATAACAATTCTGAGAACCCGGCAGTACCGGATGAAGTAAAGCCCTCCGAGCCCATGACGCTCGGCCAGCTGGCTGCCAGGGAAATCAAGACCAAGCTCCTGGCCGATGAGCTTTCTGTACAGGAGCTGAAGCCCGAGAACGCCAAAAAGTTCCGGCTGTGGGATACCGCCCTGCTTGTTGCCAAGGGGATCCGCAAGCTTACCGGCAAAAAAGTAGAGATGAAGCAGGATGTGAGCGAAAACAACGAGGTGCTGGCCTCTTCCATTTCCATCGGCAAGATCTCGTTCCAGCGCACGTATGCACAAAAATGATCTTGCTGTAACAAACGAATTTCACAGAACGTCTTATGTCCAGGAACAAACAAACACCTATGAAAAAAATAGTCACATCCATTATCCTTTCTGCTTTCGCACTCGGTTTGCAGGCGCAGCATGCCGGTCACCGCACCTCGGGCGATACCACCAAGCTCACTTTCGACAAAGTGTGCATCTGGATATTTGAAAATAAGAGCGACACCTCTCACGCTGAGCATAAAGGGAGGCACGAGCACAAGCCCGGGACCGATTTCGGGCACTGGGGAGGCATCGACCTGGGCGTGAACGGTTACCTGACCTGGGACAACAAGACCATGCTCCTGCCGCAGGATAAGTTCATGGAGCTGAACTACGGCCGCTCGATCCACGTGGGCTGGAACTTTTACGACAAGCAGATCCACTTGTATAAGAACTATGCAGTGCTCTCAACGGGGCTTGGCGCGGAGTGGAACAGCTACCAGCTGAAGCACGATGTAACATTGATCCCCGACAGCAACATCACCCGGCCGCGGTGGGATTCGGCCATCAGCTACACCAAGAACAAGCTGAGGCTCTTCTGGGTGAGCGTGCCGCTCATGATCGAGCTGAACTCCAGCAACAAGGATTCCAATAAATCGTTCCATGTGGGCGGAGGAGTGCTGTTGAGCTACCTGGTCGGCAGTAAAACGAAACAGGAATACGAAATGAACGGCTACGAGGTAAAAATTAAAAAGAAGGATGATTACAACCTCGCTCCTTTTCGGTATTGCGCAACCGTTCGTGCCGGTTATGGCAACTTTACGCTGTTTGCCAATTATGCGCTCTCCGAACTGTTCCAGAAAGGAAGAGGCCCGCAGCTTTACCCTTTCTCCGTTGGTGTGAACATCAGCATGTGAGCTAAGTCGTTTTCATCCCCATGCCGTCCCGCGAAAGCCGGACGGCATTTTTTTTACCTTTGGTTGGCATGAAAAAACTTACGGTAGACCGGCACATTCACCTTTCCCCTCCCACTGCGGACGATATCCCGTACTGGGTGGATTACCTCACCGACCCGACCGTGCACCGCACCACGCTCCGTGTGCCCTACCCGTACACGGCAAAGGATGGAAGGGCTTTTTTGAAGATGTATGCAAAGAGAAGGAGGGAATCAGGCAAGCAGCTCTTCTTCGTGATCCGCAATTCCGCTGGAGAGGCCATAGGCGGGATCGGTTTTCACGGTAAGTACGGCAAAGATTCCCATGCGGACGAGATCGGCTACGTGCTCTCCAGGAAATACAGGCGGAAAGGGATCATGACCCGGGTCATCAGGCGTATGTGCCGGTATGGCTTCGAAGAATTGAAGCTGGTGCGCATCGAAGCAACCGTTTTTCCTTTTAATATTGCATCGATGAACCTGGTGAAGAAATGCGGGTTCCGGTTCGAGGGCCAGCTCAGAAAATGCTACCGGAAGAACGGGAGATACATTGACGGGTTGCTGTTTGCCAAAACCAAATGATCATGAAGAAAAAAATCAAGGAACTCGAAAATAAGATCAAAGAGGCCCGCCTGGGCGGAGGGGAGAAGCGGGTGGAAAGCCAGCACAAGAAAGGCAAGCTGACCGCTCGCGAACGCCTGCATTTTCTTCTGGATGAAGGAAGCTTCGAAGAGATCGGCATGTTCGTTACGCATCGCTCTACGGAGTTTGGGCTGGAGCGCGAAAAATATTTGGGCGATGGCGTGGTGACCGGGTACGGCACGGTGAATGGAAGACTGGTGTATGTGTTCGCGCAGGACTTTACGGTGTTCGGGGGTTCGCTCTCCGAAGCGCATGCCGAAAAGATCTGCCGCATCATGGACCTGGCCATGAAGAACGGGGCGCCTGTGATCGGGCTGAACGACAGCGGTGGAGCGCGCATCCAGGAAGGCGTGGTATCGCTGGGCGGGTATGCCGATATCTTTTACCGGAACACGCTTGCATCGGGTGTTGTTCCGCAGATCTCCGCCATTCTCGGGCCGTGCGCGGGAGGTGCCGTGTACTCACCGGCCATCACCGATTTCATCCTGATGGTGGAGAACACGTCCTACATGTTCGTGACCGGTCCGAACGTAGTGAAGACCGTTACGCACGAGGAAGTGACCAGCGAAGAACTGGGCGGAGCATCCACGCACTCCGCGAAATCCGGGGTAACACATTTCTCCTGCGCCAACGAAATGGAATGCATCAATCACATCAAGCGATTGCTCTCCTATATCCCGCAGAACTGCGAAGATGATCCGCCTGCTGTGCATTACGATCCTTCCAATGAAAAACGGCCCGCGCTCAATGCCATTGTGCCTGAAAATCCCAACCAGCCTTACGACATGCGCGATGTGATCAGCGGAACGGTGGATGCAGGTTCTTTTTTTGAAGTGCATAAGAACTTTGCCGGGAATATTGTTGTCGGCTTTGCGCGCCTGGCCGGGAGGAGCATCGGCATCGTGGCCAACCAGCCGGCATTCCTGGCGGGGGTGCTCGACATCCATTCGTCACAGAAGGCCGCCCGCTTCGTGCGCTTCTGCGATTCGTTCAACATACCGCTGCTGGTGTTCGAGGATGTGCCCGGCTTTTTGCCCGGCACCGACCAGGAATGGAACGCCATCATTTCCAACGGGGCCAAGCTCCTGTATGCATTCTGCGAAGCCACTGTTCCGCGCGTAACGGTGATCACGCGCAAGGCGTATGGTGGCGCTTACGATGTGATGAACTCCAAGCACATCGGGGCCGACATGAACTATGCCTGGCCCAGCGCGGAGATCGCGGTGATGGGCGCGAAGGGTGCGGTGGAGATCATTTTCAAAGGGGAAAAGGACCTTAAAAAGAAAGAAGAAGAGTACGTGGAGCATTTTGCCAATCCCTACCGTGCGGCCGAGCGGGGCTATGTGGATGAAGTGATAAAGCCCGAGGATACGCGCGAGCGCCTGATCGCAGCATTTAAAATGCTTGAGAACAAAGCAGACAAGCTCCCGAAAAAGAAACACGGCAACATTCCTTTATAGATCATGAACGTACTGCTGCTTGGTTCCGGGGGAAGGGAGCACGCCTTTGCGTGGAAGCTTTCGCAAAGCAAAAAGCTTGCGAAGCTGTTCATTGCACCGGGCAATGCCGGAACATCGCAATGTGGCACGAACGTGGATATTTCTGCGACCGATTTTGAAGCGATCAAAAAATTTTGTACCGGGAATAAGATAGAGATGGTGGTGGTCGGCCCGGAGGACCCGCTGGTGAAAGGCGTGCACGATTTTTTCCTCTCCGATCCGCAGCTGAAGAATATCCCGGTCATCGGGCCGAAAAAAGATGGGGCACAACTGGAAGGCAGCAAAGATTTCTCGAAGCAGTTCATGCTCCGGCACGGGATCCCCACCGCACGGTACCAGACCTTTAATAAGGATACGCTTGCCGAAGGGTTGAAATTCCTCGAAACGCTTTCCCCGCCTTATGTGCTGAAGGCAGACGGGCTTGCGGCTGGCAAAGGCGTGGTCATACCGCAAACGCTGGAAGAAGCAAAAAAAGAGTTGGCGGAAATGTTGTCGGGGAAGTTCGGTGGCGCCTCTGCCAAAGTGGTGATCGAAGAGTTCCTAAAGGGCATCGAGCTGTCGGTGTTCGTGCTTACGGATGGGAATACGTATAAAATACTTCCTGCCGCAAAGGATTACAAGCGCATCGGGGAGAATGATACCGGCGCCAACACGGGAGGCATGGGAGCCGTATCACCTGTTCCATTCGCCAATGAAGCATTCCTTAAAAAAGTGGAGGACCGCATTGTCATTCCCACCGTAAACGGACTTAAGCAAGAAGGAATAATCTACAAAGGTTTTATTTTCATCGGCCTGATGAACGTGAATGGAAATCCGTACGTGATCGAATACAACTGCCGCATGGGCGATCCCGAAACAGAAGCGGTGCTGCCGCGGATCAGGACCGACCTGCTGGAGCTCTTTACTGCTGTTGCCGGTGAGAAGCTGAAAAATGTAAAGCTTGAAATTGAGGACAAGTTCGCAACAACGGTCGTGCTGGTCTCGGGCGGGTACCCGGATGCATACGAAAAAGGAAAAAAGATATCCGGCCTTGATGCAAAGGGGGAAAGCATCGTGTTCCATGCCGGGACGAAACAGGAGGGAAGCGGGGTGGTCACGAATGGCGGCCGGGTGCTGGCGATCACCTCCTTCGGAGATACTATAAGAAAAGCACTTGACAGATCTTTTGCAGCAGCAGAGAAGATCGGTTACGATAAGAAATACTACCGGAAGGATATCGGGGCCGACCTGGAAAAATCACAGGCTATTTGAGCGTGCCTTTGGCTTCGGCCTCTTTGTTTAAACGGTTCTGCCAGCTCAGCCAGATGAACAATGCAATGAACCCGACCACGATGAAAGTGATGTTCATGTTCCGGTTGAAGAATTCCAGGATGTGAAATGATTTTTGGAAAACTTTTGCGAGAAAATACCAGACTGAATCCATAGCTTGTTTATTTTTGACACGCAAACATAGTAAAAAAAATTATTCTGCCGGGGCTTGATCCTTTCTTTTTTTAAGAACAATAAGACCGTTGCCGCCTTTGCCATACCGCTGCTGGCGGCCGTTCTTTTCATACCTGCCTATATTTCGCCTTCGCTACCCGAGCAGGAGAACCCCATGCCTCTTTACGAAGCGCTGCTCAGGATTATCGGCAAAAACCCTGTTCTGCCAGCGGTGCTGGCGGTCTGCCTGGTTTCCGTTGGCGCCTTACTGTTCAATCGCATCGTCATCCAAAATGAGATCCTGAACACACCTACATACGTGAATGCGCTGGCGTATGTGCTGCTGTCAGCCTGCGCGCCCGCACTGCTGCAGCTTCATCCAGCCCTGATCGCGAATGTTCTTTTGCTGCTTGCATCACACAAGGTGATGTCATCGCACCGGATGGATGCCGCGCTGGGAAAGGCCTTCGATGCCGGCCTGTTCGTGGCGCTGGCATCACTTTTCTATTTCCCTTCCGCGTTCTTCCTTCTCTTCATCTGGATCGGGCTTGTCATCATCCGGCCGTTCATCTGGCGCGAATGGATGATGGCGCTGGCGGGTTTCTGCCTGCCGTGGCTGTTTACTGCGGTCGTTTATTTCCTGGCCGATGACCTGTCGCCTGGGCTTACGGGCAAGTTCAAAGGAATAGTATGGCAAAAAGTACTGCGCCTCGACCTTACTGTTACTGATCATATCCTGCTGGCCGCTGCGGGCTTACTGTTCCTTTTATCGCTTGGAAAACTTTACAGCGGTGCGCTGGTGAGCACGGTGAGGGCAAGGAATAATTTCTCCGTGTTCCTCTGGTTCCTCCTCATTTCACTCGGGTCGCTGGCGGCCGCCCCTGCACTACAGCTGAAATATGCTGTACCCCTGGTCATACCCGCATCGCTCATCGTTTCGAACTACCTGGTATCGGTCCGGAAAAAATGGTGGGCCGAAACATTGGTGGCGGTTTTTCTCCTCGCCATAGCGGCCCGGTACTTAATTGATTTTTCATAAATTTGCTAAAACGATCGACCATGAAAAAACAAGTACTTCTCGCAATTACCAGCTTAACGTTCACCACCGGGTGGTCGCAGATCACCCTCGGCCCATCGGATGTGGCTTCCGTTGGCGACAGTGTGCGCCAGGCGCACGACACCCTCACTGCCGTTACCCCAGGCCCGAAAGGCGCCAGCCAAACGTGGAACTTTAACAATCTGCAGCAGCATATCATTGACACAACGGTGTTTGTAAATCCGACTTCCACCACTTATGCGGCCAGCTTCCCCGCAGCCAATCTTTGCGCGAAGAATTCGGGCGGCAATTATATTTATTTAGATAAGAACGCCAGTTCCATGGATGTGGTGGGACAGGAGGCCGATCTCGGCTTCGGCCCGTGGGCCCTGCGCTTCAACCCGCACGAAAAAGCATTGAACCTGCCGGGCACCTACAACAGCACGTTCAACGGCACCTCGGTGGTCGATGAAAAATATGCGGCCAGCGTTCTCATTTATGATTCGGTGCACATCCGGCATAGGGTTATTTACGTGGATACGATGGACGCCTGGGGTAATGTCACCACTCCCGTGGCCACCTATCCCTGCCTCCGCCAGAAATTCATTGAATATTCCTGGGACTCCATTTATGCACACAACATGTTCTCCAACACGTGGGATACGGTGCAGACCAGTGCCGATACCACTGTATCTTACCGCTGGTGGGCCAACAGCAGGGGTGTGCCGGTGGTAGAGATACAGACCAATGGTTCAGGAGCCGTGACCAGCAGGCAGTATTTGCTCTGGAGCACAACGGGCGTAAACGAAATAGCCCAGCGGCCGGTGAATCTAAAAACCTACCCGAACCCGGCTATCAATGAAGTGACGATCGTGACCAGCCACAGCGGAAGCTGCACCGTTAAGGTGAGCGATGAGACGGGAAGAATTGTAATGGCCTTGCAGGCATCCGGTGAACAAA
>JACXTT010000244.1_pt1 | contig 89965 bp, 67 predicted proteins | sample 9270951 | NCBI WGS metagenome assembly JACXTT01 (sample SAMN15532306, study PRJNA645909) | rock metagenome | isolation source: weathered quartz diorite | place: Puerto Rico | collected 2017-06-21 | reverse complement strand
ACCCGAGACGTTGATCTCATGATCGCGCGCTCCGATCTGGAGAGGGTGAAGGCGATAGCCGCCGAGCAGGGTTTCCGGTTCAGGCACGCTGTCGGAATTGACATGCTCTTGTACGGCGACACGGATAGCGCAAAGAACGCGGTTCACCTGGTCTTCAGCGGTGAGAAAGTAAGGCCTGATCAGGCAACTCCCAATCCAACCATCGATCCCGTGAAGAAGACCATTCTTGGACGTAGCGTGTTCGTGATTCCCGTGGCCGGCCTGCTAAGGATGAAGCTGAGTGCCTGGCACGACAAAGATCGGGTTCATGTTCGCGGCATGGACGCCGCCGGTTTGATTACTCCCGACGCCGAGAAGGCGCTGCCCCCGGAGCTCCTGTCTCGGCTTCAGCATACTCGTGAGACGGAGTGACGTGGAACCATGCTGCTCACTACCCGATCTGTGGCTGCGTATAACGAAACTCGGCGCTGCGCCTTTCTATGGCACGCCCACCCCCCTCCGGAGTTGCTCGGCGGCCTAAACCCCGCCGTACTCGCCGTCTAAGATGAAACCGACCGCGACCTGAAACCGGCCGAATCCTCGATCAGCGAAAGACCTTCGGGTTCTTCGTCTACACCGGCGTCGGCCACGCCTTCCACAACGACACCGGGCCCGCATACAACGCCGAAGCCGCCTCCGACGCCTGGGCCCGAACCATCAACTGGTTCAATAAATATTTGCGCGCATAGCGAGCAATACAAGCGGAAGAAGCTGGCGAATCAGGAGGTATGATAAGGCCATGGGCACGAAAATGCTGATGACCGCCCAGGAGTTCGATCAACTCCCCGACGACGGCATGAAGCATGAGTTGATCGAGGGAGAGCTGGTCGTAATGCCTCCGCGCAAGTATCGGCGCACATTCATTCAGCAGCGGCTCTCGGACCTGCTCCGTCCGTTCGTCAGGCAGCAAGGACTCGGTGAAGTCCACATCGAACCCGGGTTTCGTCTGTCCGCCAGGAACACGCTCCAACCCGACGTTGCCTTTGTACGCGAATCTTCCTTGAAGGACTTGGGACCCGACGGCTATCTGCACGGCGCCCCAGCGCTCGCGATTGAGGTGGTGTCCGAGTCGAACTCTGCACGCGACCTCGAAAGAAAAGTGGAGCGCTATCTGTCAACCGGCAGCGAAGAGGTCTGGGTCGTGTACCCCGACTCCCACAAAATCCGCGTGTACTTTCCGGATGGGAGCGCCGTTGCTGTCGGAGATCGGTTGACCTCCCGGCTTTTCCCCGGTTGGTCTGCATCTATTGCGGATCTTTTCTCGTAGTCGGGTCTCATAGTCGGGCAAACTCCGAGCGCGACGCCAATCGCCGAACAGCGTTTCCAGTCCTGCCAGATCCTCCCGCTAGAAGCATCGTTGATCGATCGTCGCCCCGCCCACCGGCACCGTCAATCCGCTCTGAGCCGCCACGCCGCCCACACGGACGACGACGGGAGCCTCCGTCGCGGGCTGCACCTCCGGCGGAATCCGGACATTCAACTGGTAGAGCCCGGCAGTCCCCGGCGTCAGCCCGGCGTAGCAGATATGGTCGCGCGGCAGATCCACGCCGCCTATCGACACCTCGACCAGCCCGCTCGCCGCCGCCACCGTATCCGCCGGACGCCCGATCTCGATTGCCCCGTTGACCGCGCCGAGTCCCGTGCCGAACAGCGTCACGATCTCGCCCCGGGCGGCCGGCGACCCTTCCAGCACCAGCGACGAATCCGTGCCATGAAACGCGATCGCGCGGCCTGTCCCCGCGCCCGTCGCCAGAATCGCCGGCGAGGCGTCGGCCAGCTTGACCTCCGTGGACGCGGCGGCCGTCCCCTGCAGGCAGTCACTCCCCGGTACGCCGCGATACACCCGCACATCCACGCGCTGCGGATTTCCCGGGCTCACCTGCGGCATCAGGCCGTTGATCTGCGTCGGCGACACGTAGTACAGCGGCGCGCACACTCCGCTCACCGCCACTCCCGTCCCGGCCAGAACTTTCGGCAGCGCGCCGTTCACCAGCGCCGTGGCCTGCGCGGTGTCGAAGCTGAGATTAGAGCCGAACATTGAGAACGCCGTATTCGGCGCCAGCGTCGCCGCCGGCGACTTGTCGAAACCGAACGCGTTCAGGACACTCGACGCCTGCGCCACCGGCAGCGGCCCGAACGGATTGAATCCGCGCTCGGCGAAGATGGCCCAGGCCGTGGCCGCCAGGCCCACCCGCGTCGGGATGCAGGCGAACGGCGTGGTCAGGCACTGCTCGTCGGGCGGTGTGCGGTCGGCGTCGGAGAGGATCGCCGCCACCACCCCACGCCCGTCGGTAAAAGGCGCGCCGGTCTGTGCCTGCCGCATCGTGGCGAGAAAAGTCTCCGCCGCCGTTTTGAAGCGGGTCTCCCCGAAGACGCCGTCGACCGCCCTCATCGCCGCCGCCATCTGGCCCGTGTATTCCAGCGCGATGCCGAACGGCCCGTCGGTATGATCGGCCAAATTCATGCCGCGGTATTCGCTTCCGCCCGCGCGCGCCGTATAAGAGTATCGGTCCACCGCCGATTGCAAAGCCCGGCGCCACTCCACGCCGCTGCGAAACCGCGGATGCGCCGTCAGCGCCAGCGCCGGCACCGTCACGTTCTCGGTGAACTCGCAGGTGTTGATGATATCGCCGCTTCTCGGCTGCTGGACGTTGCAGACGCCGTTGCCGGGGCTGGTATTCAGCGCAACCGTGCCGGCGAACAGCCCGCCCGTATTCTGATTCACCATCTTCACCACGAAGGCGCCCGCATTGTCGCTTCGCTGGGACCATCGTGCCGCGGCATCGCTGTTGCCGAGCAGCGTCTCCACCTGCGCCAGTTGCTCGAACGCGGCCGCGATCAGCGCGTTGTCCACCGTGCGCTTGCTCTTGAAACGCGTCCGGAAGCCTCCGCCGTCGGTGACCCCCTGGAAATATCCGCCATAACTGCTCAAGTCGTCGTCGTAGAGCAGGCCATGGATCCAGTTGGCCGCGCGCCGCGCCGCGTCCAGGTAGCTCGCCGTGCGGAACTGCCGCCACGCCGCCACTAGCGCCAGAATGGCCTGCGCATTGTTGCCTCCCGTCGCCCCGTCCAGCACCAGGCAGAAGCCGGAAGTGCCGCAGACGTTGCGGCCGGAGCTGAAGCCGGCCAGGCGCGAATCTCCGGCCCGCGCCGTGCTCGGCGCAAGCTGGTTGTTGTTCAGCGCCACGTCCTCGACGTAGGCGCTGTGCCAGGCGGGCGAATTGTCGGCCGGACGCGGCAGCGGCGCGCCGTTGTTCTCATGATTCAGCGCGTAGACCAGCCCGTCGGCGATCGCGCGCGCGTTCCGCAGGTCGTCCACCGTGCCGCGCCGCAGCAGCGCTTGCAGCGCCAGCGACGCATCCGCCACCGCCGCCGGGTTGCGGTTAACCTGGTCCGGCGGCACGCGCACGCGTCCTGTTAGCGGCTCCCGCGTAGGAATCACCCCGCAGGTCTTGTAGGATCGCGGCAGCCCCGGCGCCGCTTCCTGCCTGGCCGGCGCCGGCTCCAGGCGAATGTTGTCCAGCAGCAGCGTCCCGGCGGTGTTCCAGTTGTTGCCGTCGGTGACCACCTTGAACAGAATGTGCACCTCGCCCAGCGGCGGCGGCGACTTCAGCTTGGTCAGGTCGATCCGGAGTTCTTTCCAGTCTGTGCTCGCCGGTATCGTGAAGTACTCCGTCTCTGCCGACCCCAACCCGAATTTCACGCGAATGCCGGTCGGCGAGCGGTAGTCGAACACCAACTCGGTGACGCCCGTCAGGTCGTAACCCGCCCCGCGGTCGCCACGCGTGTAATTCTGCGGATCCTCGATGTTGAAGCCCGCGGACTCGGTGGACGCCAGCGGACTCCAGCTCACACGGAGCACCGTGCCTCGCACGCAGTCCAGTTGCGCCCGGCTGATAGCGCATCCGGTCTGCTGGTTGGTGGGATCGTCGATGCACCCTGCGTCGATCTGCACCTTGTCCGCCGGACCGAAGATGCCCGAGAGGAAGCCCTTGCTCAGCCCGGAGTCGGCATCCTGGTAGGCGTAGAACGTACGGCGGGGAGCTGACGCCAGGTCGGAGATCACGGAGTAAGCGCCGTCGCTCTGGGCGTAAATGGATGGGGCGAGCAACAGCGCGAGTGCCATCATCGCGAGCAGGCAGAGAAAAGGGCGGCTCATCACAGCCTTATCATAGCCCCCATTGGAGTGGTGCGGAACTGGTAAATCTAGTACTTAAGGAGGAAACCATGCCTAGGTAGTAGTAGGGGATTGCACGTATGCCGGCTAAGAATAGCCACATCGAGGCGTGAGTGCAAGCGAGCGTTCATCGCCAGCGCCACGCAACTCTGGCCCGCGCGCTGCGTTTAACAGATCATTGGATATGGAGCGGGGAACCAGAGAGGGACGGGTGATCATGAAAACGACAGTAGTCCCGCTGATCGGAGGAGTCACCGCCCTGCTGGGATTCGGGTTGCTGGTAGCAAGGGCTCAGGAGCAACCACTCACTGCAGAAGAAGGCCCGGCAGTCGTTGAACACGCCGAATGTAGCCTCTTCAGCGCGGCCGGCGCGAAGGCGCGGCAATTCCGCCCCACCCCGAAGCCCGGAGCCCTCTCCAGGTTCACAGCCGCCGTATCGGCCAGCCGGCAATTCGTCCCCGGCGGCAGCCGGACACGCAGCTACGATAACCTGGAAACCCTCGGCACAGTCGACCGCTACCTCTTCCAGGCCATGCAGGACGCCGGAGTCACCCCGGCCGACACCACTACCGACGCCGAATTTCTCCGCCGCGCCACTCTCGACCTGACGGGCCGGATTCCTACGCCGGAGCAGGTGACCGCCTTCCTCAACGACGCCTCCGCCGACAAGCGCGCCAAACTGCTGGACGACCTGTTGAGCCGCCCCGAGTGGGTGGACAAGTGGACCATGTACTTCGGCGACCTGTTCGCCAACACCTCCATTAAGGGCAGTGTCAATCTGCGGCGCTACCCGCCCGGCCGCAACGCCTTCTACCAGTGGATCAAGGATCAGCTTGCCGCCAACCGCCCATACAACGAAATGGCCGCCGCACTGATCTCGGCCCGCGGCGAAAACAGTTGGGCCCAGGGAGACCTGAACTGGGTGCTGGGTGGCTGGGTCATCAACAACCCGGAGCAGGACAACTGGGATCAGGCCGCGGCCAACACAGCCGAAACATTCCTCGGCATCGGCCACATGAACTGTGTTCTGTGCCACAACGGGCGCGGGCACCTGGATGCGCTCAGCCTGTGGGGCAAGTCGGCCAGCCGCATGCAGGCCTGGGGCATGGCGTCGTTCTTTTCGCGCATCACCATGCAGCGTGTAGTGCCAAACCGCACCGTGGACGCCAACACTTATTACTGGCATGTGGACGAAATCACGCCGCGCCTGGGCGATTACCCGCTCAACACCACTACCGGCAACCGGCCCGCGCGCCAGCCAATCGGCGGTACGCGCAACGTCGCGCCCGTATATCCATTCAGCCGCAGCAAACCGGCGGCGGGCGAAAACTACCGCGTCTCGCTGGCCCGGGAAGTCACCTCCGATTTCCAGTTCGCCCGCGCCGCCGTCAACTACATCTGGAAGGAATTCTTCTCACTTGGAATCGTGGAGCCGGTGAACCAGTTCGACCCTGCGCGCCTGGATCCCGACAACCCGCCGCCCGATCCCTGGACGTTGCAGCCCTCGAACGCGCGCCTGCTCAACGCGCTGGCGCAGGACTTCATCGACCATAACTACGATCTGAAATGGCTGATGCGAACGCTGGCCAACTCGCACGTTTACCAGCTCTCCTCCAGCTACAGCGGAACCTGGCAGCCGGAGTGGGAAAAGCTCTACGCGCGAAAACTGGTGCGCCGCCTGTGGGCCGAGGAAGTTCACGACGCCATCGCGCAATCCAGCGGCATCCTGCCCAGCTACAACGTCGACGGCTTCAGCTCCTACCGGCCGGCCGTCGTTTATTCCTCCTACCCCACGTTCGGTCCCGTGATCTGGGCGATGCAGCTTCCCGAGACCGCCGACTCGACCGGCGTGGGCGCCAACGGATTCCTCGACAGCTTCATCCGCGGCGATCGCGACAACGAAGACCGCCGTCCGGAAGCCTCCCTGCTGCAAGCCATCAACCTGATGAACGATCCCTTCGTGACCGGGCGCATCCGCTCCAACGGGCCCGCAACCAGCCTGCTCGTGAAGAATCTCCGCCTGCCCGACGCCCAGCTTGTAACCAACCTCTTTCTGGCCGTCCTCTCGCGCTACCCCAGCGACGGCGAGATGCAGACCGCCCGGACGGCGCTGGCTTCCGGGAATCGCAACACACAGGCCGAGAACCTGCTGTGGAGCCTCTATAACAAGGTCGATTTTTTCATCAACTACTGACGGAGGCCACGCATGCGCGAACAGGAACAATTCGACCGTTGGGCGATAAGCCAGCGGCATCCGCGCGCGCCCTTCTACGCGCGCCCGCACTTCACGCGCCGGATGTTTTTCCGCCTGTGCGGCGGCGGTGTTACGGCGTCGATGCTGGCCGGGCGTCCGGCCATCGCCGGAGACGCCTCGTCCGCCGCGCTTGTCACGCCGCTGAACAAAGCCCGTAACGTCATCTTCATTTTGCTGGCCGGCGCGCCCAGCCACATCGACACCTTCGACTTCAAAATGGTGGACGGCGTGACCCCGGCAGAGTTCAAGCCGGAAACGATCAACGGAATCACTTGGCCCACCGGCTTGATGCCGAACCTCGCTTCGCGCCTTGGCAGTTTCGCCATCGTCCGCTCGGTCAGGGCCTGGGCACTGGTGCATTCGCTCGCGCAGACTTGGACGCAAATCGGCCGGAACCCCGCCGCCGCACTCGGGGACATCGCTCCCAACCTGGGCAGCATGGTCGCCATTGAGAAGGACTCGGAGCGCTTGCAGAGCGACATCTTCCCGACCTTCCTGGCGCTCAACTCCAACCAGGCCGCCGGACCCGGCTATCTGGCGGCCTCCTACGCGCCGTTCAAATTCAACCCAGCCTACCGGACGCCCGCGGCGGGCATTCCGAACACCAACGCACCGGCGGCTTTCGACAGCCGCTGGAACCTCATGCACGCCCTTGACGACGGCTTGCGTGGGGTCAACGTTTCCGGTGGATCGCCCATCGGACGTGCGGCCGAGGACTATGAGCACTTCTACGAAGCAGCACAGGCGCTGATCAAGAACTCGGCGCCGGGGGGACCGGTGGAGAAGGCGTTCAAGTTCTCGGCCGCCGACGCGCAGCGCTACGGCAACACCAATTTTGGCGCGGCGTGCCTGGTCGCCAAACAGGTGCTGGAGACCGGGCGCGGCGCCCGCTATATCCAGATCACCGAAGGCGGCTGGGACATGCATACCAATATTTACGCCGCCACCCAGCTTCCCGCCAAGGGCAAACTGCTCGACGACGGCTTGTCGGCGCTGCTGGACGATTTGAAGTCGAGCGGTCTGCTCGATCAGACGCTGGTGGTGATGATGGGCGAGTTCGGCCGGACCGTCGGAAAGCTGTCCGGAGCCCAGGGCCGCGATCACTACCTGCAGCAGTTCGCGCTGTTCGCCGGCGCCGGTGTCACGGGCGGCCGGACGATCGGCTCCACCACCGCCGACGGCGGGCTGACCGCCGATTCCGGCTGGTCGCGCGGCCGCGACATCAAGCCCGAGGACATCGAGGCCACCATCTATTCGGCCATGGGCATCGACTGGACCTCCACCCGCCGCGACGACCCCACCGGCCGTGGCTTTGAGCTGGTGCCCTTCGCGGCCCAGAACATCTACGGGCCGATTAACGAACTGTGGGCCTGAACGCCGGGTTTCCCGGCGTGAGCGTGATCCGAAATAACACGCACTGGACGCCCGGCAACCGCTCCCGGAAAAAGTGGCGCTTTCCGGCGCGTTGTAACATCCCTTTCATCTTGCGCCCCTGCACGCTCTTCCTGCATTTTGTTCTTGCGCCTGGAGCGCATTTCATCCGACACTGACAGTTTAGGAGGAAGGTTGGAAAGGAACGGACGAAAAGGAGCAGGCCTGCTCGACGCGACGGAGCGTTGGAGCGCGCAGGACGCGCGTGAGCTGTACGATATCGCCGCCTGGGGCAAAGGCTATTTCTCCATCGATGACAAAGGGCACGTCAATGTCCACCCATCCAAGGATCCCAGCCGCAGTATCGATCTCAAGAAGCTGGTCGACTCGCTGGTCTTGCGCGGCATCTCTCTTCCCATCCTGATCCGCTTTGCCGAAATCCTCAAACACCGCCTCGGCGAGATCCACGATGTCTTTGCCACGGCCATCGCCGAGCACCGCTACCAGGGCGAATACTGCTGCGTTTATCCCATCAAGGTTAACCAGCAAAGGCAGGTCGTGGAGGAAGTGCTGGAGTTTGGCAAGCCTTTCCGGTTCGGCCTGGAAGCCGGGTCGAAGCCCGAGCTGCTGGCTGTGATGGCCCTGGCCGACAACGATACTCCAATCATCTGCAACGGTTTTAAGGACGATGAGTACATCGAGATGGCGATGCTGGCCCAGAAAATCGGCCGCCAAATCATCCCCGTAGTGGAGAAATACACCGAGCTGCAGCTTATCGTTCAATATGCCGCCAAAGTCGGCGTCCGGCCCGTCATCGGAGTGCGCGTAAAGCTGGCCAGCCGTGGCTCCGGCCGTTGGAAGTCGTCGGGCGGGTTCCGCTCGAAGTTCGGTCTCACCGCCACCGAGGTGACGCAGGCGCTAAAGGAGCTGACCGATCTTGGCATGGCCGATTGCCTACAACTTCTGCACTTCCACCTTGGCAGCCAGATCACGAATATCCGTCAGGTGAAAGGCGCGGTGAACGAAGCCGCGCGGATTTACGTGGAGCTGGTCCGGGCCGGCGCCGGCATGAAATATCTGGACGTGGGCGGCGGGCTGGGGATCGACTACGACGGCTCCCAGACCGACTTCGAGTCCAGCGTGAATTACACGCTGCAGGAGTACGCTAACGACGTCGTCTATCACATCCAGAACGTCTGCGACGAGTCCAGCGTCCCCCATCCCACCATCGTCACCGAGAGCGGACGCGCCATCGCCGCGTACCATAGCCTGCTCGTGTTCAACGTGCTCGGCGTTTCCGGCTTCTCCGATGACGAAGTGCTGCCGCAATTGCCGCCCGAGCCGGAGCAGCCTCTCATCGATCTCCAGGAGACCTGGCGGTCTCTGAGCACCAAGAGCCTGCTCGAAGGTTTCCACGACGCGCAGCAAGCGCTGGACCAGGCGCTGAACCTGTTTTCGCTCGGTTACATGTCGCTCGATCAGCGCTGCCTGGCCGAAACGTTGTATTGGAAGATCTGCGGAAGAGTACAGAAACTCGCCGGCGAGTTGGACTACTTGCCGGAAGAGCTGGAGGGCCTGGACGCCATGCTCTCCGACACCTACTTCTGCAATTTCTCGCTGTTCCAGAGCATGCCCGACAGTTGGGCGATCAAGCAATTGTTCCCTGTGATGCCGATCCACCGGCTGGAGGAGCGTCCGACGCGCCACGGCGTGCTGGGCGACATCACCTGCGATTCCGACGGGAAAGTGGATCAGTTTATCGACCGCCGCGACGTGAAGCGCACGCTGCCTCTCCATCCTTATACCGGGGAAGACTACTACCTCGGGACTTTCCTCGTGGGCGCGTACCAGGAGATTCTGGGCGACCTGCACAACCTGTTCGGCGACACTAACGCCGTGCACGTCCGGTTGAGCGACACAGGCGAAGTGATTCTCGATTCCTTCATCAAGGGCGACACCGTGCGCGAAGTCCTGGACTACGTGCAGTACAAATCGGACGCGCTGATCACCGCACTGCGGCGCGACGTGGAGTCCGCGCTGCGCGAAGGACGCATCGGGTACGAAGAGTCCGGACGCCTGTTGCGCTTCTACGAGGAAGGCCTCCACGGCTACACCTACCTCGAAGACGCCCACGAGCGGTAACAGAGCGCAAACAGTTACCGAGCCACTCGCCGTGAGGGAGTGGTCTTAAGCCGCGACCTGCACAACCTGTTCAGCGACACCAACGCAGTGCAACCTACGCTTGAGCGAGACGAGCGAAGTGATTCTGGATTCCTTCATTAAGGCCAGCGCCGTTGGCGAAGTGCTGGATCAGGTGTAGCCGTGCAGTACTTCCTCGTAGAAGCGCAACAGGCGTCCGGATTCTTCGTACCCGATGCGTCCTTCGCGCAGCGCGGACTGCGTGTCGCGCCAGGGCGGTGTCAGTGCGTCGGACTTGTGCTGTAAGAGGGACAGCGACCGATCGACTCGGGCTGCAATTAGCGAGATCGTCTTAATCGGATCTCGGCCAGGACCCCTTGCGAGACCCTAAAGCTGGTCTGGCATAACCTGGCGACCGCTACTTCAAAGTTGACGCAGCCCGCTTGATCGGCTTCATCGAGAACAGGTAGGGTGCCAGCGGCCTTTAGCCCGCGCCGAGCCGCCTCTTGCCGTCCTGCCTGCTCATCTATGAGCAGCACTTCGGCCTTCATCTCGGCCGCAAGAGCGATCGCCTCGCTCTCTCCAAGGTCGAGTCGCGCCACATTGACGACGCTTTTAGGAGTCAGAACCTCCAGCCAACCAGGCTCCGGCGCTACCGGATGCTTCAATTCTGCGAGGACGGCGGGTGGGATCAGAATTCGGTTGTACAGCCGAGGTAGGATCTCGATCTGGTCGATCAGAATGAGGTAGTTGATTGGTGAGGTGTCTGCGACGACTACCATCGAGCAGCCGAACTTAGGGCCGCGAATCTCTCATTCGGAGATCCCGAAGAGTCTCGCGGTCCTGTTCGAAATCTTCTGCTGAGTAGTCGAAGATTTCGTGCTCCTTGAGAAAGGCGTCGACCTGCATTCCCGTCTCGAAACCAAGGAGCCGCCGAAGCTGCGCAGCGGTGAGCGCACGTGACCGATAAGCCTCGAGTGCTAGGCTCTCGAGAGCTGCACGAGTCAGATCCGTCCATTTCGACTCAAGCCCTTCGGCAATGTCCTGCGGCAGCTCTAACGTAATCTGCATGGTTGCCCGTCCCTCACGATTATCTCAGGCGAAGATCGTTCCGGCTACTTCGAACCGGCTTATCCACAGCCGCTTATGCGAAGACTCGGTAACTCCGCACCGGATTGCGGCAACCCAATTCCAGCGCCAGCCCATTTCCTTCACCGCATCAGGCAGGACCCCGCTTCCACCTACAGCGGCACATTCAGCCGGCCCTCCGGCCCCGTCCATATGGTCCGCGTCACAACCTGGTCCGGCGGCATGCTCACTACGCGCGGCTTCAGCAGCAGCAGCACGTCCTTCCTCTCCGACGTCCTGGTGTTATTGCGCAGCAGGTAGCCCAAGCCCGGAATCTGTGACAACCCGATCAGCCCGCTGATCGTCCGCGCGTCGCTGACCGACATAAGCCCCGTCATCACGCCCCACTCGTTCACCTTAAGCCTGATCTGTGACGCCAGCTTTCTGCTCGCAATCACCGGAATGTCATTCACCGCCCGACCGCCCAGCACCTTGAATTCCGCCTCCACCGTCAGGCTGACTTCGTCCGCCCCGTGAACCTTCGGCGTTATCTTCAAAGTGAGCCCGAGGTCCTCGAACTGAAACTGCGGAGGAGGCCGGTAAGCGCTGGGATTGTTGGTATCCACGCCGCCGAAATACCCGCCCGTCAGAATCGGGTAGCGGTCGCCGACATGGAATGTCGCCGCCGCGCCGTCACTGGACCGCAGCGTCGACTGGATCAGTGTGCTGGCGTTCGACTGCGTAAAGTTGGCGATCAGTTGGGCGTCGGCAATATTAAACCCGAACATCGTGAGGCCGCCCCCGAAAGCGATGGTGCGCCCGGCCAGCTTCTTCAGCGCCTCCACTTGCATGCGGCCGCTCACGATTTGGAAGGTGTTGGCCAGGTCCAGGCCAAGCCGGATGGTGTCGGAGCGGTTCACTTCCACAAATTTGACGTCGATCGCCACTTCGGTGCGATAGGAAAGCAGATCCTGAAAAACCCGCTGTGCCGGAAGAATTTTGGACAGCGGCCCGCTCATCACCACGATCCGCCGCTGGGAATCCACGGCGAATCGCCGGATCTCCATCACCTGCTGGACGCTCCGAGCCACCTCCTGGGCCTCCTGAACCGTCACCGGCTCCGGGATTGGCACCTCGATGGCGACGGCCGGCTCCAGTTCGTTGCGCTTCTGCTGGGTGTCCTTGGCCACCATAAACAAACGGTCGCCCAACGGAAAGACGAACGAGCCGGTCAGCGCCTGCGCCGCGCGCAGCGCCTCTCGATAATCCGCCTGCTGAATTTCAAAGCGGTAGGGAGTCCCGCCCTGCGGGTAGTCGCCGTCGAATACGCAGTCCATGCCATAGACTTTGGCGATCTGCTCAAACAGCGCGCGGGCATCCAGCCGAAGGCGAAAGTCCCCGAGCGCTGAAGAAGCCTTCAATTCCTTTGGAGGCAGCGGCTTGCGAGTTTCTTTGAGCTCCGCCTCCGTAGCCTCGTCAAGGGCATCGCCATCCGGGTCCAGGTCTGCGTCCGCCGTCGGCGTCCTCGGCGGCGCGACCTTGGCCTGCATTGCCGCCCGGCTGCGAAGTGCCTGACTTTTCAACCAGTAACGCGTATTTTGCGGATCCATCGCCGCCGCTCGGGAGTACAGCAGGTAGGCCAGCGCGAACTCGTCTTTCTTTTCCGCTTTCTTGCCTTCGCTATACAGGCGGCCCGCATCGTCGGCCCAGGTCAGCGCCGCGGGCAGAAGGGACACCAAAATCAAGAGCCGAGAAGCCGCCATACTAGTACCTGACGAGCCGCGGGCCGAAGTCGTGGAAGGTAAACTTCCGTACGAGTTACGCCGATTACAGGGATTGGCGCAGACGCCCGAGCCGTACCCCTCTGATCTGAGGGTCCTATTACGCTTTTTGTTTGCGTGGTAGGAAATCGGCTCTATATTAGGTTCTAGAGGAGGAGGAAGACTCTGAATGCCAACCATCGGTGAAGTCCGCCCGGCCTTTTGCCCGGCGATTCCCCAGCGAATGGAGGATACCTGCATCAGCCAGACGCTGCTTCTGGATCTGGTGGTCAGGCGTCTTTCCTTTGACGGTACCAGCAATCTGAACCAGTTGAGCCAGACCCTCAAGCTGTCGCTTCCGGTGATCGATGCGCTGTTCCGCATCATGAGGCAGCAGCAGTTGATCGAAGTAAAGGGCATGCTGGGGAACGACTACTGGATTACGCTGTCGGCCGCGGGGCGGACTCTGGCCAGCGAGCGCTTCCGGATTTGTCAGTATGCCGGGCCGGCTCCGGTGTCGCTGAAGGAATATCACGCGGCGGTGAAGGCGCAGGCGGCCGAAGTCGACATCAACCGGCGCGTGCTGCGCAATGCCCTTTCCGACCTCGTGGTCACCGACGAAATCCTCGACCAGCTCGGTCCCGCCGTCATCTCCCAGACCTCGATCTTCCTCTACGGGCCCACTGGCAACGGAAAAACTTCCCTCGCCGAGCGCCTCCTGCGCGTCTACCACGACGCCATCCTCATGCCCTGGGCCGTGGAAGTGGACAATCAGATCATCGCTCTCTACGACCCCGTGGTTCACCACCGCATCGAGGTCGACGAAACGGAAATGGATCCGCGCTGGGTGCTGTGCCGCCGGCCCTGCATCCTGGTCGGCGGCGAGTTGGTTCCGAGCATGGTGGAACTGCGTCTGGATGAGGCTTCGGGAATCTACTCCGGACCGCTCCAGATGAAGGCCAACAACGGCATCTTCATCATCGACGACTTCGGACGCCAGTTGATCTCCCCGCGCGACCTGCTGAACCGCTGGATCGTCCCGCTCGACCGCCGCGTGGATTACCTGTCCCTGCGCTACGGCGTGAAGTTCCAGATCCCGTTCGAGCTGATGGTCGTTTTCGCCACCAACCTCGATCCCAACGATCTGGCCGACGAAGCCTTCCTTCGCCGCATCCACAACAAGATCTACGTCGAGCCGGTGCACGCCGAAGTCTTCGACGAAATCTTCCGCCGCGTAGCCACGGCGCGAAATGTTTCGCTCGAAATCGACAGTTGCGACAACCTGCGCGACCTCTGCCTGTCCGACGGCCGCACCGAACTGCGCGCCTGCTATCCCGTGGACATGCTGAACATCCTGACCTCCATCTCCCGCTACGAGAAAAAGTCGATCATTGTCGGCCGCAAAGACCTCGAACGCGCCACAGCGCTCTATTTCGCGCGCTCCTAGCTAGGACTCGTTCGCCTTTGGTGGCAGGCGACGCTTCGCCTATTGTGTTCGGCTCAAGTGGGCCTCGGCAGGCGGCAGTCTCGCCTGCAAAGTCCCCTAAGGAGCAATTTTCTGCTCATGTAGGAACCTCATCGCCGCTCACTTGCGTGGGACGCGCAAGGTTTCGCTCCTGAGTTCCATTCGATGGTTTCGCATTCGATGGTTTCGCGCTTGCGCCCAGCGGTACTCTTATATAAAGTTCCGCGTACGACGCCCGCCCGGCCGGGCGAGACGCATAAAGAGGGCCAATTTTGGGGGTACAATCAGGCTACTGGTGCGTAGATTACTGCATCTCGGCGTGGCGGCGATCCTGCTATATTCTTTCGCCCGTGCGCCATTCGACCACGCCCACGCGAGCGATCCACACCACGAGCATGCTCAAGGGTTCACCCACACGCACTGGAAGAGCCACGCCGCTGACGGTCGTTCCTGGGAGGCGGATGACCATGATTCCGACGCGCGGATGCTCGACTGGCTGGCTGGAGACGGGAGCGCTCCAGCAAAGTTCGTCATCGCCCTCCCGGACTCGATCGCCCAAGCCGGACTCACAATAAAGGTCGTCCGGACTCCGGATCTGACCCCGCACAACCACGACCCTCCCGGCCTTCCTGCTCTCATTCCCCGCGGTCCACCTGCCTAACCCACCAGTCGGGCGCACTCTCCGTGCGCATTCTCCCCCGTAGGTTCGAAAAAATTGAGTGAGTTGAGGTGGCGCAAATGCCTTTGCCCAATCGCGCCGCCACTCCAGCACTGTTGATGGCCGCGTTTGCGGGCCTTTGTCAGGCGCAGGAGTGGACGGAAGCTGTCGTTGTTCAGAGATTTCTTGATCAGAGTCCCCAGGCTCGTGAGAATCGGGCTCGGGTGGCCATTGCAGAGGCTGATACATTAGGCCGGTCGTTCTACGCAAATCCGCGCGTCAACTATAGCCGCGAGGGCGCCGGGCGCACGGAGTTCTTTCAGGCCGAGCAGGTTCTTCCCGTCACAGGGCGCCTGAAGCTGTTGCGGCAAGCGGGGGCCGCGCTGGTTGGCGCAACGGAAGCCGAGGGGGCTTTTTCGCTGTGGCAGGCTCGAAGCAGTCTGAGGAAAGCGTTCTACCGCGTCCTGGCCGCGCAGCACAGTGAGGCGATTCATGCCGCAAGCCTAAAAGACATCGAAAATGTCATCCGGGTGCTTACGAATCGGGAGCGCGAAGGGGAAGGCGCAAAGTTCGATCGCTTGCGCACCGAACGTGAGCGGGCGGAGCTTCTGGCCGAGTTGGCGCTTATGCGGGCGGCAGCCGCGTTCGAACGCGCCCGGCTGATCGCCTTCCTTCCCACCGGTACAGAAATCACCACAGTCTCCGGCTACATCGAAACATCCGTGTTGGCGCTGGATGCGAGCGAACTGACCCAGCGGGCCCTCGGGGTTCGAGAGGACTACCGTGCCGAGCAGCGCAGGGTCCAACAATACCGGCTTGAACAACGAGCGGCGGAGCGCCTGCGCTTTCCGGAGCCGGTTCTCAACGCCGGCCTGAAGCGCGCCGAAGTCGGACAGCGTGGCATGGAGAACGGCCCCGTCGTCGGAATTACAGTTCCACTGCCTCTCTTCAACAAGGGCCAGGCGGAAGTCGCGCGCTACTCAGCCGAACAGGAGCGCGCTTCGGCGCGGATCGAGGTGCTCTCGCGACAGATTCGCGGCGCCGTGGAGGGAGCCGTTCAGGCCCTCAATATACGCCAGCGCGCGCACGATGAATACAGGGAACAACTGGCCGAAACCGGGCCGGAACTGGTACGGATTGCGACGATTGCATATCAGGAAGGAGAGGTTGGCATCCTGCAACTTCTCGACGCGCTGCGGACACAGCGCCAGGCGCAACTGCGGCTTGTGGACATACAGGCTTCGGTCAAGGACGCCCAGATCGAATTGGAACGTGTGATCGGCGAGGAGTTCGGAAAATGAAGTGGATAGCCTGCCTGTCTCTCCTGATCTTCGCGGCGGGATGCCAGAAGCCGCGCACGGTTGCCACCTCGGGACAGGAACCGCAACCCCACCCGGAGAGCTTCACCACCTGGACCACCAAGACGGAACTCTTCATGGAGTATCCGCCATTAGTTGCCGGCCAGACCGGCCGGTTCGCCATTCACCTGACCCGTCTCGATAATTTCAAGCCCATCGCCAAGGGAAAAGTTGAAGTTCGCCTGACCTCGGAGGCAGGCAAATCGGACGTCTTCGCGACGGACGCACCTTCCCGTCCGGGAATCTTCGGCGTGGACGTGAAGGCGCCCGCCGCGGGTAAGCTTCGCGTATCGGTGCACTTCGCAGGAGAAGGTATCAGCGACGTTTACGATCTCGGTGAAATCACCTCCTCAGCGACCAAGGCGGCGGCGACTCATGAACACGGCCCCGCAACCCAGGAAACCATCGCGTTTCTCAAGGAGCAGCAATGGACTCTCGACTTCGGCACGGCGGTCGTGGAGGACCGTCAGCTCAAGTCCAGTCTCCGCGTCACTGCCGAAGTGATCCCGCGCTCTGGAGGCGAGGCTGAAGTGACGGTGCCCTTCGGCGGCCGGCTTGTCGCGTCCGCTCTGCCGGTGATCGGCGCGAGCGTCAAACAGGGGCAGACTCTCGCAAGCATCCTTCCGCCGACGAGTTCGCCTGGTGATCTTGCCTCGCTGGATCTGGCAAGAAGCGAAGCAAGCCTCTCGTTACAGCTTGCGAGGAAAGATCGCGAGAGAGCCGAGAGGCTGGTGGGCGCCGGAGCCGCACCGGCCAAACGGCTCGATGAAGCTCGAACCGTTGAAGCGACCGCCGAGGCGAGGTTCAAAGCGGCGGAAACCCGCCTGGCCCAATATGAGGCATCCAGCTCGGCGGAAACCACCACGCAAGGCGCAAAGCTATTCGCGCTGCGCGCGCCGATCTCCGGCATCGTCGTCGAGACTCACGCCGCCCCTGGTGTGAATGTCAAAGCCGGCCAGTCTCTTTTCAAGATTGTCGACCTCGATACCGTCTACGTTTCCGCGGTGGTTCCCGAAGCGGAGCTGCCGCAAATAAAGAATCTCAGCGGCGCTGAGCTCGAGGTGCCCGGCTTAAGGCAGCCAGGACGACTTGGTCGTCTGATCTCCGTCGGCCGCGTTGTGGACCCGGCTTCGCGTACTTTTCCCGTGATCTATTCCATCGACAACGGCGACCGCCGCGTTGCGATCAATCAGGCGGTCCACGTGCGTCTCCTCACAACAGCTACCGGGGTTGCACGGGCAGTTCCGGAAACGGCGATCGTTGACGACGGCGGACGTCCAGTGGTCTTCATTCAGGCCGCGGGCGAGACCTTCTTGCGAAGGCCCGTTCAGCTTGGCATCCGCGAGAGCGGGTACGTGCAGGTGCTCGAGGGGGTATTTCCCGGCGAGCGGGTAGTTACGCGCGGAGCACACCTGATCCGCCTGTCCGCGATGTCGAGCCAGGTGCCGGCTCACGGGCACGTTCACTAGGGAGACCCGACATGCTGGATGCTCTGATTCGCTGGTCCTTGCATCACCGTATGGTCGTGCTGTTTCTCGCGGCGGCGTTGCTGATCTGGGGTGGATATTCCATCCGCGACATTCCCCTGGATGTGCTTCCCGATCTGACAGCGCCTACGGTGACGATTCTGGTTGAGGCGCGGGGAATGGTGCCAACCGAGATGGAGTCGCTAGTCACGTTCCCGGTCGAATCGGCCATTAACGGCGCCCCGGGAGTGAGGCGGGTCCGTTCGGCGACCGCGGTCGGCGTCGCCGTGATCTGGGTCGAGTTCGACTGGGGCCAGGATATCCATCGTGCTCGCCAGATTGTAAACGAGAAACTGTCGCTCGTCTCGACGTCGCTCCCTCCGAACGTGGATCCGCCGTTCCTGGCTCCCATCTCCTCCATCATGGGCGAGATTCTTTTCATCACGCTGGAGTCTGACCGGCATTCCCCAATGGAGGTCCGCACTGTGGCCGACACCGTGCTGCGGCGGCGCATTCTTGCCGTGCCCGGCGTAGCTCAGGTGGTGCCGACGGGCGGCGACCAGAAACAGTATCAAGTGCTGATCTCAGCGCACCTCCTTCGCGAGTACGCCGTGTCGCTGGGCGATGTTGAAAATGCCCTCCGGCGGGGCAGCCAGAACTCTTCGGCCGGCTTCCGGGTCGCGGGCGGGCAGGAGTACCTGATCCAGGGCGTGGGCCGCGCCAGTACGCCGGAGAGCATCGGCCAGATCGCCGTCACATCGCGGGAAGGCCGCCCGATCTTCGTTCGGGACGTTGCGCAGGTGAGGATAGGCCCGGCGCTAAAGCGCGGCGAAGGGTCGCACAATGCCGAACCCGCCGTGGTGTTGGGAATCCAGAAGCAGCCGGGGGCGAACACGCTGGAGCTCACGCAACGGCTGGACGCCACTCTTGACGAGATCCAGAAGAGCCTGCCGCCGGGAATGGTCATCGACAAGCATGTATTCCGGCAGGCGGATTTCATAAAGCGATCTCTCGAGAATCTGACGGCGGCGCTGCGGGACGGCGCGATTCTTGTCGTGATTGTCGTCGTTTTGTTTCTGATGAACCTGCGGGCGGCGATCATTACCCTGCTGGCGATACCGATTTCGGTGCTGACAGCCGTGGTCACCATGAACTGGTTAGGGTTCACGATCAACAGTATGAGCCTGGGCGGTCTGGCGATCGCGATCGGCGAACTGGTCGACGATGCCATCATCGACGTAGAAAATGTGATGCGCCGGCTTCGGGAAAACGCGCTCAGGCCGGAAAGCCAGCGCTTGCTCGCGCTCGACGTAATTTACAGGGCCAGCACCGAGATCCGGGGGTCGGTCGTCTTCGCCACGGTCATTGTCGTGTTGGTCTTCTTACCGCTGTTTGCGTTGAGCAGCGTTGAGGGCCGGCTGCTGGCGCCGCTCGGCTTCGCTTACATCGTCAGTCTCACTGCGTCTCTCGTCGTTGCGCTGACGGTGACCCCCGCGCTTTGTTCCCTCTTGTTGCCGAACGCGCGGTCCGTTCTGCGCGGTCATGAACCGTGGCTGGTCAGCCGGCTCAAGCGAATGTTTCAACCTTCGCTCCGCTGGTCGCTGAGTCACTCCCGGATCGTCGTGCTGTTTTCCGCTCTGCTGCTGATTGCCGCCGGAGTCGCGCTTTCCCGTACCGGACGTGCGTTTCTTCCGGAATTCAACGAAGGCACTCTCACCGTTAGCGCGGTGACGCTTCCGGGGACAAGCCTCGCCGATTCCGATAGTCTCGGCCGTGGGTTGGAGCGTATCCTGCTGAGTGTCCCCGAGGTGGTCTCGACCGCGCGCCGGACGGGTCGCGCTGAGCTCGACGAGCACGTGCAAGGCGTGGAGTCCGCCGAGGTCGACGTAATGCTCCGGATGCGGCAGAGGCCGAAGCAGGAAGTACTCGCCGAGATTCGCCAGCGGGTGACCCTGCTTCCAGGGATGAACGTGACCATCGGCCAGCCGATCTCGCACCGCATCGACCACATGCTTTCCGGTACACGAGCGAACATTGCGGTCAAGGTTTTTGGTGACGACCTCTCGATGCTGCGTTCGCTGGCGCGCCAGGTCGAAGCTGCAATGAGAGGTATCGACGGTGTGGTCGATCTCTCGATGGAGCAGCAAACCGATATTCCCACCGTGCGCGTGCGCGTGCGTCCCGAGGATGCGGCTCGCTACGGTTTACAGCCCGGCGAGGTTGCCGCGATGATTCAGACCGCCTTTGTCGGGATCGAAGTGAACCGCGTGCTGGAGGGACAGGTCAGTTTCCCCATGGTCGTCCGGTATCCCGAGACAAGGCTGGCCGATTTGGAGGTGATTGGCCGTACGTTGATCGATTCGCCCTCCGGAGCGAAAGTGCCGCTGGATGCCGTCGCCGATATTTACGAGGACCGCGGCCCTAACTTCATCAGCCGGGAAGGTGTCCAGCGGAAGATCGTTGTGCAGTGCAACGTCGCCGGCCGCGACCTGCTGGGAGTGGTGACCGAAATTCGAGCCGGTGTCGCGGAAAAGGTAAAACTGCCGCAGGGCTACCGGGTTGAGTATGGAGGCCAATTCGAGAGCGAAGCGGAAGCCTCGCGCCGATTGTTGATCCTCGGGGGCGGAGTGATCGTCGGCATTCTGCTGATTCTGGCGACGGCGTTTCACTCGACACGTGACGCGTTGATCATCATGCTCAACTTGCCATTGGCTCTGGTGGGCGGGGTTGCTGGAGTCTACCTGGCGGGCGGCGTGCTTTCGGTGGCTTCCCTTATCGGATTCATCACGTTGTTCGGCATCGCCACCCGCAACGGCATCATGCTGGTGTCTCACATCCGTCACTTGCGTGAAACCGAGGGCGTCACGGATCTGCATGACGCCGTGATGCGGGGAGCGTCGGAACGCCTGGCGCCAATCCTGATGACGGCGCTTGCCGCCGGGCTGGCGTTGATTCCGATCGCGGCCGGCATGGGCAAGCCCGGAAGTGAGATTCAGGCCCCAATGGCCATCGTGATTCTGTTTGGCTTGTTTACATCCACCGCTTTGAATATGGTGGTGGTACCGGCCGTCTATTATGCGGCTGGGCGTCAAAGAGCGGACACTTGAAGAAGGAGAAATCTCCAATGAATCGGATGCTGATGACGGTTGTTGCGATGCTGGTGCTGCTGGCGTCTTCTACTTTGCTCCGGGCCCACGACGCGAGGCTGCACGGGGCCAACGCGGTCACCGGTCAGATCGTGACGGCCGGCGCGGATGGAATGGAGCTGAAGACCAAGACCGATATGGTGAGGGTCAGGTTTTCGAGCAGGACGAAGTTCGAACTCGACAAGCAAGCGGTGGACAAGAGTCATGTAAAAGTTGGTGATCGGGCAGGCGTCATCGGCAACAAGTTGCCTAGCGGCGGCTGGATGGCAAACGAAGTGCCCCTGGGATTGCCGGCGCCGAATCCGGCCAAGTCGGAAACGAAAAAGGAAGCCGAGCCCAAACCCTGATCGAGGACCACAGTCGATTCGGGAAGGCCAGACATGGTGCAGATTTTCGTGTGGAGCGACTTCGCCTCAAAACGCACACCCTGTCGAAAGTGTCGTATTCTGTCGCGAGCCCGAAGCAGCCCGTAGAGCCAATCTTCTCCCCCTCCAAAAACCATTCACAGCTCCCCCAAATTTATTTGGCCGTTGATCCACAAGCACTTACCTGGATTTTGCCGCCCCACAAGCCCGGCTGCTCACCCCCCGCGTGCTATTTGTGTGAATAGGGAAGGCATTCATGTCATTTGACACCCAAAATCAAACCACCCAGCCCAACGGCGGAGCTCCGCCGTCCGGCATCGGCGCGCCCGCGCCGCTCACTCCCTCCGAAAGCCTGGCCGAATTCCTGGCCTTCCGGAAACAATTCGAACAGGCACTTCAGCCGCGCAACGTCGTCGAGCAGACCATGGCTTACCAGCTCGCCTCCACCGCCTGGCGCCTGCGCCGGCTACCCTACCTCGAAAGCCTGCTCGTCGGCGTCCTGTTTCAGCGAGGCACAGCCTGGAAAGAGCTCGACCTCCTCTCCCGGCACGAGGCCCGCCTGAACCGCGTCTTCGCACAGGGTCTTCGAGACTTCGAAGCGCGCCACAAGGCCCCAGCTCTCCAACCCGAACTAGCCTCCCCGGCGCGGCTGGACCCGCGCGCTCCAGAGCGGAAATCGGCATCCGCTCCCGCTATGAGGTACCAGGCGGCTCCTCCGCCGCCCCCGCCAGACCCGCTCTCCCAACCCTTCTCCGTGCCAAAGGGAGCTTCGCCGCCCGCCTGACGTTGCAGCTCAGCGGCCTCACGACCTGCCGGTTAGACACAATTGGACAGAATTTGACACTTTAGACAGTTTTTCATTACGCGAACGTGCGGCTCTGACACAGCGCCGTGTCCCGCCGGTTGACACTTTTGGACACTTTTGTACAGTTTGGACAGGTTTTCGCACCTATCGCGCGATCGCTGCCGGTGGCATTCCGGCGGCGGCCTTCAGTTCAACACAGGAGGCGAAGCGTCCTCCTGGGTGATCCGCGCCGGACGGCTTTCGACGTCGCAATCCGGCAAAGGTGCGACCGAATAATAGTTCAATCCGTAGCGCCAGCTTCGGTGCATCGATTCCACGCAAACCGTGCCGGGCTGCGCCGCGATCCGCAGCCATAGCGGGCGTGCCGAAACTGCCGCGTCGATCCGGGGAAATGCCGCCGGTTTCAGCCACGCCACCTCCGCCACCACTGCGCCGGCCAGAGCCGCCACCACAAGACCGCGCTGGACTCTCGCCTCGAACCAGGCCAGCGGCGTCGCGGCCAGCAGCGGCAGCAGCCACGCCCACTGCATCTGCGGCCACGCCGCGCGCGAAATGCCGCGTGCCAGCGCCTCCGGCAGCACCGATGCCAGCGGCGGCACCGCGCAGAGCAGCAGCGCCACAGCCAGCGTCAGCCAGCGGATCGAACGCGCCTCGGCCAGTCGGACCCCCACCAGGGCGGCCAGCGGCGGTGCCAGCGGAAGCACATACCCGGGAAGCTTATTCTCCGCCAGCGACAGGAACAGCAAACCCCACGCCGCCCACAAAAACAGAAATTCCAACCGCCTGTCGACGCTCGAATCGGGGCTCAGCGGTCGGCGGAACACCAGCACCAGCGCCGGAGTCCAGGGAAACAGCGCGGCCAGAATCACCGGAAGATAGAACCAGATCGGCTGCGTATGTTGCAACGCCGGAGAAAAGAAGCGTCCGAAATGTTGTTCCAGGATCAGTTCTCGCAGGAAGGGCCAGCCGTTGCGTGCATAGCATGCTGCGTACCAGGGTGCGGCCACCGCCAGGCAGGCCATCCAGATTGAAGGACGCAGCAGGTCGCGCAGTTTTCCACGCCCTGCCCACAAGAGCGGTAGCGCCAGCGCCACCGGCACCAGGCCTTTGGCCAGAATGGCGGCGCCCAGCAGCGCCCCGGCCCACGGAAGTCGGCGGTGATTGCCCGAACGAAGCCAATCCAGCGTCAGCAGCAGGGAGGCCGACAGACACGCCGCCAGCGGCAGGTCGGTGACCGCGACATGACTGAACCCCAGCCAGCCGGCCGACGTTGCCAGCACCGCGGCCGAATACCCCGCCGCCGCTGTGCCGAATTCCCCGCGCAGCACCCAATAAAAGAAACCCAGAAAAGCCACGCTCAGCAAGGCTACCGGCAGTCGTGCCGCCATCTCGCCATTCAGACCGGCGAAAGTCGCCGCCGCCGTCATCCAATACAGCAAAGCCGGCTTCTCGAACCAGGGCTCGCCCCACAGCCGGGGTGTGATCCAGTCGCCCGAGCGCGCCATCTCCCGTCCGATCGAGGCGTAGCGCGGCTCATCCGCACTGAGCAGCCCGACGGCCGTGAGTTCGAAAAAGTACAGAATGAAAATGGCGCCCGCGATCAGGGCGAAGACAAGCCATCGTGGCATGTGCTGGCTCTTACTATCATAAGGCGATCTATACCTGAGTCTTCCATGCTGAATGAGCCGGCTACAATGGGGCGATCTATAATAAGGACGATGCGCGGCATGGTATTATTCGTGGCTCTGGCGGTTTGGCCCGTCACCGGACAAGTGCGCAATTGCGGCTGCGACCCGGCCCGCGCGGAGACGCTGGCCGCCCGCGATTGCGGCCTATGCCGGGAAGCCGAGAAGCAAACGCCGGACATCGAGGTCTTCTTTCTCAAGGACATCAACCCGCGCAAGCCCAATCGCCTGCTGGCGCTGCCGCGCACGCACGTCCCCGGCACACATGCACTTTCCGGCATGACGCCGGAAGAGCGGACCCGCTTGTGGACGGCGGCGATCGAGAAAGCCAAGTCGCTGTGGGGCAATCAGTGGGCGCTCGCGGTGAACGGCGACGACGTGCGCACGCAATGCCACGCGCACATCCATATCGGAAAGCTGATCGACGGACTGGAAACGGCGGCGATGGTGGAGGTACGCTCGGCCTCCGAGATCCCCGTCCCCGAAGCGGGCGGCGGGTTGTGGGTGCATCCGGAAGGCGAGCGTCTCCACGTCCATCTGCGCGAACAACTGACGGAAACGGTTCTTTTGAGGTAAACGATTCACTCATGTCTCTCATCGAAATTGAAAAACTTCCCACGGCGGAAAACGCCGCCATCCATCTGCACTCCACCGACAACCTGGTCGTGGCGCGCGTGCCCCTGGCCGCCGGAACCGAGGTCCGCGTCAACGGCGTGACTTTGACCGCTCGCGACTCCGTGCCCGCCGGCCACAAAATGGCCATCGCGGCGATTCCGGCCGGCGCCACCGTCCGGCGCTACGGGCACGTGATCGGCCGGGCCAAGAAGCCGATCGAGTCTGGCCAGCACATCCACACTCACAACCTTGCGTTCGAAGAGTTGCAGTTCGAGTATGATTACCCCGCCGGCGAGATTCCTTATCCGCCCGCGCCGGCGCGGATGCCCACGTTCCTCGGCTTCAAGCGCGAAGACGGGCGCGTAGGCACGCGGAATTACGTCGCTGTGGTCGCGGCGTCGAACTGCGCGGCGCACACGGCCGAACTGATCGCGCACAGCTTCGAAGGCGAACGCCTGCCTCCCAACATCGACGGCGTGGTCGCCTTCCCGCACGGCGAAGGCTGCGGAATGTCGATTGGCCCCGACACCGAGCAGTTGCAGCGGACCCTCGCCGGCGTCCTGGCGCATCCCAACGTCGCCGCCGCGATCATTCTGGGCCTCGGCTGCGAAGTCAACCAGATCGATCATTACCTGGGGCCGAACGCTCCGCGCTCCAGCCGTCTGGTGGGGATGACGCTGCAATCGAGCGGCGGCACGCGGGGCGCGCTCGAAGCTGCACGCCGCGAGATCGGCAAGATGATGGAGGAGGCTTCGAACGAAGCGCGAGTGGAAGTTCCAGCCTCCAAAATCGTGCTCGGTCTGAACTGCGGCGGGTCGGATTCGTTCTCCGGCATTACCGCGAACCCGGCGCTGGGCATTTGCTCGGATATGCTGGCCGAGATCGGCGGAACCACGGTGCTGGCCGAAACCACCGAGATCTTCGGCGCGGAGCACTTGCTGGTGAGGCGCGCGCGAAATCGCAAGGTGGCCGAGCGCCTGCTCGGATTCGTCAAGGGCTACAAGCAGTATCTGATTCGCTTCGGCGGCAGCTTCGACGACAACCCGTCGCCCGGGAACAAGGAAGGCGGGCTGTCGAACATTCTGGAGAAGTCGCTCGGCGCCGTGGCCAAGGCCGGGGCGTCGCCCCTGATGGACGCCGTGGATTACGCCGAGCGCATCTCCTCGCCCGGGTTTGTGTTTATGAATACGCCGGGGTACGATCCGCCGTCTCTCACCGGCCTCGCGGCGGGCGGCTGCAACTTGATCGCCTTCACCACCGGACGCGGAAGCGCGATCGGGTTTCCGTCCGTGCCGGTGATCAAGATTTCCTCGAACAGCAGCACGTACCGGCGGATGCGCGAAAACATGGACGTCAATGCCGGCGCAGTGGCCGACGGTGAGCGGTCGCTACCGGAAGTGGGCCGGGAGATCTTCGACCTGATGCTGAGAGTCGCATCGGGTGAGAGGACGTGCGCCGAGGTGCTCGGACACAAGGAGTTTGTGCCGTGGCGCATCGGACCGGTCCTGTAAAACTGGGACGTTGGGTGCTGGCAGCCGTTTGGCTGCTCGCGGCCACAGCCTTCGGGCAGTCGCTGCCACGCGTGCTGATTGTCGGCGACTCCATCTCCATCGGCTACACTCCGGTCGTCAAGGAGCTGCTGAACGGCAAAGCGGAAGTGGATCGCGTTGTGGGCAATGCGGCCGATACGCGAAACACTCTCGCCCATCTCGACGACTGGCTGTCGCGCGGGACATACCAGGTGATCTCCCTCAACTGCGGGTTGCACGATCTCAAATTCACCGAAGCGAACAAGACATTTCAGGTTCCGCTGGAGGAATACAAAAAGAACCTCCCCCGCATCGTAGAGCGCTTACGCGCCAGCGGGGCGAGCGTAATCTGGGTGACCACTACGCCTGTGGACGACCTGCGCCATGCCAAGCGCCTGGCCGAGTTTTCCCGCTACGAACGGAACGTCGAAGAGTACAACGCCGGCGCGACGCCCATCATGAAGAAGCTCGGCGTCCCGGTTTGCGATCTGCACAAAGTGGTGCGGAAAGCCGGCGAGGACAAACTGCTTGGCAAGGACGGAGTGCACTATACCGGCCCGGGCTACCGTCTGCTGGGGGAGAAAGTGGCCGCCGCTATTGAGCGGGAGCTGAAGCGGGTAAAATAAGAAGATGCATCTGCATTTCCGCCTGCTGGCGGCCGCCGGAGCCTGCGCTCTGGCGCTTTTCGCCCAGCAGCCTAAGAAAACTGCGGCGCTTGCTAAACCGGCCGCCGCGGCGCCGAAAAAGTCGGCGCTGGACAAGGCGACCTTCGAAGCCTACGTCCGGCATCTGTATGTCTGGAGTCCTCAAATCAAGGTGGAGATTGACGATCCGAAACCCTCGGCCGTCCCCGGATTCTTCGAGGTCAACGTACACGCTTCCGCCGGTGCCGCGCGTCAGGATGAGCTGTTTTACGTCTCCAAAGACGGGCAAAAGATTCTGCGCGGCGCGATGTACGACGTCGCTAATAATCCGTTCAAGCCGGACTTGGACAAGCTGAAGACCGAGTTCCAACCCAGCTTCGGCACACCGGGCGCGCCGGTGGTGCTGGTGGTGTTCAGCGACTTCCAGTGTCCGTATTGCAAGGAGGAAGCCAAGCTCCTGCGGACCAATCTGCCAACGGCGTATCCGAAACAGGTGCGGCTGTATTTCAAGGACTATCCGCTGGAGCAGATTCACGTCTGGTCGAAGCCCGCGGCGATCGCCGGGCGCTGCATCTTCCGTCAGAATCCCGGTGCTTTCTGGGACTACCACGACTGGATGTTCGAACACCAGACCGAAATCACGGCGGAGAACCTGAAGGCCAAGGTGCTGGAATTCGCCAAGGGGAAAGAGATCGACACGCTGCAGTTGACCCGCTGCTTGGAAACGAAGGCGACCGAGGCGGAGATCGCCAAGTCCGTGGCCGAAGCGCAGGCCCTGAAAATTACCGGAACCCCCGCGCTGTTCGTCAACGGCCGACGCATTCCCAACGGCATCGGTTGGCCGGAGCTGCGGCAGGTGATCGATTTTGAGATCGAATACCAGAAGACGGCCAAGAACGCCGGAGAGGATTGCGGATGCGAAGTGAAACTGCCGGCGCCAGGTTTGTCCAATTGAAGCCTGTCCAATTGAAGCGATTACTTCCCCTCCTGCTCGTAGCCGCGGCCGGCTTCGCCGCGCGGCACATGGCGCCTAACCCGGACGCCGAACGCTTCGTGGAGCACGTGAAGGTTCTCTCCGCGCCGGAGATGCGCGGCCGGGCCAGCGGATCGCCGGAGCTTGAGAAGGCCGGCAAGTACATCGCCAGGCAATTCCGCCGCATCGGGTCCAAGCCGAATCACGGGAAGAGCTATTTCCAGGCCTTTCAGGTAAACACGAACCCCCGCCCGGGCGCGCAGAACCAGTTCCAGTTCTCGCTTAACGGCAAGGCCACGAAGCTGAAGTTCCAGGACGATTTCATCCCCTTCAATTTCTCGTCCCGGGCCCGGCTCGAAGGCGACGTCGTCTTCGCCGGCTACGGCATCACCGCCCGCGAATACAATTACGACGACTACGCCGGCCTGGACGCCAAGGGCAAGATCGTGCTGCTGCTGCGCCATGAGCCGCAGGAATACGACGAGAAGAGCGTTTTCGCCGGCAAGGTCTTCACCGAGCACTCGCAGTTTGCGGCCAAAGTCACCAACGCCAAGAATCACGGCGCTCGCGGCGTGATTCTGATCAACGACCGGGCCAATCATCGCGGTGAGTCCGACAGCCTGGAGGTCTTCGGGAAGACCGCCGGACCAGGCGATGCCGGCGTGCCCTTCGTGCAGATCAAGGCCGAGACGGCCGAGCAGTGGCTGGCCGAAGCCGGAAAGAATCTGGACGACCTGATGGCGGCCATCGACAAGGATCTGCAGCCGAGATCCTTCGCGCTGCCCGCGTCGCTGCGTGTCGACATGAACGTGGACGTCGAGCGCGCCGTGAAGACGGTTCACAACGTCGCCGGCTACTTGCCCGGCGAGACCGAGGAGCACATCATCATCGGCGCTCATTACGACCATCTGGGCCTGGGCGAGCAGTTCTCAATGGCGCCGTCCATGGCCGGCACCACGCATCCCGGAGCGGACGACAACGCGTCCGGCACTGCCGGAGTGCTGGAGCTGGCCCGCTATTTCGCCGCCCAGCCGAAACATAAGCGGGGTGTTCTGTTTTTGGCTTTCGCGGGCGAAGAGCTGGGTTTGCTCGGTTCCAGCTTTTACGTCAAGCATCCGGTCTTTCCCATCGAAAAGGCCGTGGCCATGATCAACATGGACATGATCGGCCGCGTTCGCGACGGCAAGGTTTATATGGGTGGAGTCGGGTCCGGGAACGGGCTCAGGAAGCTGGTCGAGCCCATCGCGGCAAAGTATCCGTTGAAGATCGACTACTCGGAGAGCGTTGGGTACGGGTCCAGCGATCACGTCTCCTTCATCAGCAAGCAGGTACCGTCGCTGTTCTTCTTCTCCGGCCTGCATTCGGATTATCACAAGCCGAGCGACACCTGGGACAAGATCGACGGCGCTGGCTCGGTGACGCTACTGAAGCTGATTGCGGACCTGGGCGTGGCCTTGCAGGACGAGGCCGAGAGGCCGCAGTTCGTGCGTGTGGCTCCGCCCCAGGGGGCTCATGCCGGTTCGGCGGCGGGCTCCGGTAGCGGATCGGGATACGGCGCCTACTTCGGCAGCGTGCCCGATTTCGGCGACATCCCCAAGGGCGTGAAGTTCGCCGACGTAACGCCCGAGTCGCCCGCCGCCAAAGCCGGCCTGAAAGCCGGAGACATCCTGATGGAGTTCGACGGCAAGTCCATTCAGAACCTCTACGACTTCACCTACGCCCTGCGCACACACAAGCCGGGCGAAGAGGTGGCGGTGAAGGTGATGCGCGGGAACGAAACCGTGGAAGCCAAGGTCCTGCTTACCAAACGCAAGTGATTGTGGGCGCTCACCCGATGCGCGCTTTGAACGCGCTGTGCGCTCCCGGCGCCCGCTTCTCCCACCACTCGATGTACAGAGCGGCGACCTCTTCCAGATTGGCAAACGCCTTCGGATTCTTGTTCGACTCGCGGATCTTCGGCAACAGGTCGCGGATGCGCTCGTACACAACCAGCAGCTCCTGACCGCTCGCGAAGAATATTTCTTGACTCAGGGGTCCTTCTGTGATCATGGACGCCACCATCTCCCAGTAGCTGACCACCATCCGGAACGAAGCATTGTTTCCCGAACCCGGCGGGCACAGCTTCTGGAAATCTTCCATGGTCTTGGCGCGGAAGTTACCGACGAACCACTCGCGGGCCTGCCGCATACGTTCCTCGCGGCGCATCTCGTATAACTGTAGAATCAGCTTTGCGTCTTCGTAAGTCCCTTTGGTGCTCATGATTCTATTAGTGTAAACCGGCTAGGGTAAACCGGCCGGGCCCGCGCCAAGCGGCTTCACGAAAACCTGCGCCCACAGGCCGTTGCTGATCCACCCGGCCACCAGTCGCACGCCAAGCTGGCTTTCCACGTCCGCCTCGGTCACTTGCGACCGGTAGCCGAAGAAGCGGCGCCAGAACTTCTCGGCCGGCGGGAAGCGCATCAGGCTGGCCGGCGGGTTCCACTCGCGCGTGAACAGGATGAAGACCTGCACCTGGTTCGGGTCCACGCTGCTAAGCGAAGCCGAGCTGAAGTCTCGCAACGGCTCCACCAGCCGCGCCCGGCGGACGTAGCCGAACTCCGGCCGCCGCAGCGCGTCGCTCAAAGGCCAGGCGGTGGTGATCCGGGCGTTGGGTTGACGGTCGTCCACATACTGCGCGGCCTTCTGCTGCAGCTCCACGAAGTCCACCATGGAGAGGTTGTTCTCGAAGGGAAACGGATACGGCGGGTTCCAGAAGTTGAACGCGAACAGGCCGGCAAGCAGGAGGAGGGGCGCCAGCGCGCGCGCCGGCCCGGGCAGGGAAGTGCTCGCGGCCGCCATGGCGATGTAGACCAGCGGCAGCACCGGCAGCAGATACCGCTCCAGCATGGCGCCTCCGAGGACGCTGAACAGCAGCACATGCGACGCGATCAGCACCCAGGCGATGGTCCAGGCACGGCCCTGGAAGAGCGGGCTCTGACGCCAGGCGTACAGGATCGCCAGCGTCCCCACCCAGTGCAGGTTCTCGAAGAACAGGAAGTATACACGGCGCGCGAAGGCCACCAGCATCCGCACCGGGTGCAGCAGATATTGGGCGTTGTAGTCGGTGAACTCGGTGCTGCCGAAGACGTGTCCTGTCGATCCGGCGAGTATGACCAGCCAGACAGCGAGAGCGGCGATCGGGAAAACGAAGTAGCCCGCCTGACGGAATCTCCTCTCTACGATTAGGGTTAGCACCAGCACGGCGACCACGATGCCGCCGGTTTCCTTGGTCATCACCAGCGCCGTGGATACAGCCGCGCACCACGCGATCTTGTCCTTCAGGAACAGCAGCAGCGCGAGAGCCGTCAGCAGCATGGCCGGCATGTCGAGCTGCGCCAGCATCGCCTGAGTCATGAACATCGGCGACACGCACAGGAACAGGACAGCGACCGCCGCCGGCAGACCGCGCACGTCGCGGCATAGCTCCACCGCCAGCAGGAAGACGACTAGCACCGACGCCGCCGCCAGCAGCAGCATGGCTCCGCGCGTGGCCGCGACGGAGTAGCCGGCTACCGTCCAGGCCAGCGCCAGGTAAGCCATCACGCCCGGCGGATGCGCATTGGGCGTCGTAGACCGCGGGATCCAGTGCCCTCCGCTATAGAGATCGAGCGCCGCCGGCACGAACTGGCCGAGCTCGTCCCAATGATAGGGAAGCCGCAGGAAAGCGGCGTGAGTCCCGAAGACAACCGCGATGAAGAAGAGGAAGATCAACAGGACGCCTTTCAGCGTCCGGCGGCGGTGGCGCCGTTTCTTCCGGATCGGCATGTAACGCTACTGAACGGAGCTGCCGCCGGGCTGCGGCTCCAGGCGGATCTCTCCGAAAGTGGCCTCATACTGGGACACGTTCTGCTGCAGGACGTTCAACAGCGCCTTGGACTGCTGGGGGCTCAGATAGACCCCCTGGAAGTTCATGATCGAGACCTGGTCCGGGGCGGATTGATTGACCACGCCAAAGAGCAGAAAGAAGTCCCAAAGATTGACCCGGATCTGCACGCTGTTGGCATACCCTTCCCTGTAATCCGCGGCGTTTTGGAGGTGAATCTTGGGCTGTGCAGTCATAAGAGATACAATAACAATTCCCAAGGGGGGCCTCCGTGAAGCTGTCGGAAATCTGCGTACACCGGCCGGTGTTTGCCTTCATGCTCATCATGTTTCTAGTGGTGCTGGGCGTGTCGTCTTTCAACCAGCTCGGCGTCGACCTGTTTCCGCGCTCCGACCCGGCCACGGTCAACGTGCGCATGCGCCTTCCCGGAGCGTCCCCGGAGGAGGTCACCTCGCAGGTCGTGATGCCTCTCGAAGAAGCCATCTCCTCGGTCAGCGGCATCGACGAGATGCGGGCCATGGTGAGCGAGGGTAACGCCAACATCACCGTGACCTTCGTGTTGGAGCGCGACATCGCCGAAGCCACCGAAGACGTTCGGGAGAAGGTTTCGGGCGCCATGCGCAACCTTCCGCCGAACGTGCTGCCGCCGGTGGTGATGAAGGCCGACCCGGACGCCGAGCCCATCATGACGCTGGTGATGTCCGGCCAGCGGTCGACGCGCGAGCTGACCGAGATCGCCGACAAGCAGGTGCGCCGGGCGCTGGAGACGGTGGACGGCGTGGCCGGCCTGGATATCGCCGGCGGACGGCAGCGCCAGATCAACGTCTACCTCGACGTCGACAAGCTGTACGGTTACCGCCTGACCGCGCAGGATGTGCAGAACGCCATCCAGAACGAGAACATCGAATCGCCCGGCGGTCGCATCGTGCGCGGGCCGACCGAGCTTGGCGTCCGCACGCTGGGCCGCATCGAGGACATCGGCGAGTTCAACCGCATCATCGTGAAGAACGTCGAGGGCGCGCCGATCCGCGTGAAGGACGTCGGTTTCGTCGAAGACGGCATGGCCGAGAAGCGCACCTTCGCCTTCTACAAGGGCCTTCCGGCCGTGACCCTGGAGATGCGTCGTCAGACCGGCACCAATACCGTGCAGGTGGCCGACGCTGCCCGCGCCAAAGTGCAGAGGATGCAGAACGAGCTGCCGGCCGGAGTGAAGCTCGAAGTAGTGAAGGACGCTTCCACCTACATTAAGAACTCGGTCTCCTCCCTTGAAGAGCACCTGGTGCTGGGCAGCCTGCTGGCGTCGTTGATCGTCTGGCTGTTCATCCGCGACTGGCGCACGGTGTTCATCAGCTCGATCGCCATTCCGACCTCGATCGTGACCACGTTCACCGTGATCCGGGCCATGGATTTCACGCTCAATTCCATGACCTTGCTCGGCCTGACGCTGGCCGTCGGGATCGTCATCGACGACGCGATCATCGTTCTGGAGAACATCGTCCGGTTCATTGAAGAGAAAGACATGGAGCCAATGCGCGCGGCCGTGGAAGCCACGCGCGAGATCGGGCTGGCCGTGCTGGCGACGACGTTGTCTCTGGTCATCATCTTCGTGCCGATCGCCTTCATGTCCGGCTACGCGCGGCGCTTCGTGAACCAGTTCGGCTGGACGATGGCGGCGTCGATCATGGTGTCGATGCTGGTGGCCTTCACAGTGACGCCGGCGCTGAGCGCGCGGTTACTCAAGAGGAAGGTACGCAAGCCCGGCGAGGCTTCGCATCATGCGCCCAGGCGGGGGTTCGCCGACAAGCTGTACCTTGTAGCGCTGGAATGGTCCCTCGGCCACCGCTACGTCATCGTGCTGGTCGCGCTGCTGACGTTTGCTTCCACGTTCGTGGTCAACAAGTACATCGGCCGGGACTGGATGCCGCAGGACGATCAGAACGAGCTGAACGTCTTCATGGAGCTGCCGGAAGGCTCGTCGATTGACCTCACCGAGAAGGTGTCTCTCGAAATGGGATCCAGGCTGGAGAAGATCCCCGGAGTGATGGCGGTGATTCCACAGAGCTCCAGCTTTATCAACCGCGTGACGATGTCGTACTCCACCGTGCTGCTGCACGACCGCAGCGAGCGCGCCGACATCAACGAGGTGGCGGCGAAGGTGCGCGAAGTGCTGGCCGATTACCGCTACGCCCGGCCGCGCATCAACTTTCCGAATGCTCTGGGAGGGCGCGACGCCTTCGCGCCAATCCGCGGCATGTTGCTGGGTCCCGATCTGCACAAGCTGGCGGACATGGCCAAGGAGATCAGCATTGAGCTGGCGAAGGCTCCTTCGGTGGTGGACGTACGGGTCGCCCTGAACCTGAACAATCCGGAGTTGCAGGTCAACGTCAACCGGACATTGGCCTCCGACCTCGGCGTCCGCGTCAGCGATATCGCCGGGGCAGTCCGGCTGCTGATGTCGGGCGAGGATCAGATCTCCACGTTCAAGGAAGGGCCGGAGCAGTACCTGGTGACGATGCGGCTGTTGCCCACGCAGCGGGATAGCCCGGAGACGCTCAGCCGGCTGCTGATTCCGTCCGCGAAGCTGGGGCTGATCCGGCTGGATTCGGTGGCGAAGCTGGATCGCGGCCTGGGCCCGGGTCGCATCGACCGCTTCAACCGCCAGTTCTCGGTCGGCGTCTACGGCAACGTCGCGCCGGGCCACTCGCTAAACGAAGCTGCTGTGGAGACGCAGGCCGCCATCAGCAAGATCGGGCTGCCGCCCGGATATCAGCTCAAGTTCTCCGGCCAGGTGAAGATTCTGGAAGAGACCACCACCAACATGGTTATGGCGCTGCTGCTGGCGTCCGTGTTTATGTACATGGTGCTGGCGGCGCAGTTCGAGAGCCTGACGCACCCGTTCGTCATCATGATGACGCTTCCGCTTTCGATTCCTTTCGCGCTGTTGTCGCTGATCGTGACGGGACGGTCGCTCAACCTGTTCAGCGCGCTCGGCATCCTACTGCTGCTGGGAATCGTGAAGAAGAACGGCATCCTTCAGATCGACTACATGAATCATCTGCGCGCGCAGGGGCAGCCGCTGCACGAAGCCATCATCGAGGCCAACCGCGTGCGTTTGCGGCCCATTCTGATGACGACCTTTTCGATTGTCGCGGGCCTGATTCCGACAGCGATTGGCATCGGCGCGGGCGCGTCCCAGCGTTCGGCCATCGCCGTGACCATCATCGGCGGGCAGATTCTGTGCCTGCTTCTGACCCTGCTGGTGGTGCCGGTGGGGTATTCTCTGATCGAGGATGCGCGTGCCCGGCTGGCGCGCAGGCACGTTGTAGGCGTGGAATCTCCGGCGGTGGGTGACTGATGCTCAGACGCGATCTGTTCGGATTACTGGCCGCGGCGGCCGCGCCGGGTGCTACATTGGACGGCCGGCACGCCGCCTTCCGGGGCCACAAGGTCTACTACGAAGTCGCCGGCAGCGGACCGCAGACCGCGGTTTTCGTACACGGCTGGACGTGCGACCACACGTTCTGGCGTCTGAACGCCCCAGCGCTGGAATCGAAATACAAGCTGGTCCTGCTAGACCTGCCCGGCCACGGCAGAAGCGACAAGCCGGAAACCTTCCATTACACGATGGAGCTGTTCGCGGACGCTGTCGCCGCCGTGATGAAGGACGCGGGTGTCTCGAAGGCGACCCTGGTCGGGCATAGCATGGGCGTGCCCGTGATCCAGCAGACGGTGAGCGCGTATCCGGGAATGGTGGAGGGCTTGGTCGCGGTGGATGGAAACTTTTCCCGGCCGCCGTCGACGATCGAAGAGTCCGCGAAGCGCGACGCGGCTACACGGCAGCGCGTGGAGCGCTATCGCCGGGCTGATTTCCGCGATGCCGTCGCGCCGGCGATCGACTCGATGTTCGGAGCGAAAACCAGCCCGGAGATTCGCAAGGACATCAAGGCGAAGATGTTGACCGCGCCTCAGCAAGTGGTCGCGGAAGCCGTGGAAAGCATGGGCGCGTTCTCGAAGCTGCTGCCTCCGCGTATCGGCGTGCCGGTTCTGGCAATCTACGCCCGGCGGCCGAACGACTCGCCTGAGCGAGAGGCATGGGCGCGCACCTTCGTCACGGACGTGGACTGGCAGACGTGGGATGGCGTCGCGCACTTCCTAATGATGGAGGAGCCGGAGCGGTTCAACCGGACGCTTCAGTCGTTCCTGGAAAAGGTCGCCGCGAAGTCCGGGCGATAACTGCGGTGCGGACGGCCATGAAGCTGGCTTCGCTGGTATCCTTCCTCGGAAGCTGCGTCTGGAAACCGCCCGCGATCGCCGACCTGCGCTTCCCGGTAGCGGTAGTGCATCAGAGCGGAGGTATCGTGGAATCCTCCAACGCCGACGAGCTACAGCGGATGCACGTCAACTACGTGGTGATGGGTAAGGAGCCGCCGGTCCTGATCGACTCCGGTTTCCGTCTCTACTCGCTCGAAAAACTGCGGTCGACAAAGAGCGGCCTCTGGCTGATGATGAATCCCAGCGGCACCACGCCCGTGTCGTTTGAGATGAAGAGTCTGCCGTCGGGAGCCGCGGCGGCGCGGGACTGCCTGCTGAGTCATCGCTGGAAGGGCTCGGATGACGCGGCGAAGGCGGAGTGGGTGCGGAAGAAACTGGCTATGGAGCAGACGCTGGCCGGAATGGTCGCTGTGATGCGGGCTCCGATGCCGGAGTAGGTGGGCCCCCGACCCTACGTCTTGTCCCACTCATAAGCCACTCTTCCAACTGTCCGGATGGCGATGGAGTCAGGCGCGTCGAACCCCCGGATGAATCCTTGGAAACTGACGCGGTGCGGCGGCTACTCGCTTGAGAACGTAATTGAGCTCCTCCAGGAATCGAAGCCCGAGACCAAGTCGCCGGCTCTCATACCAACTCGCGGTCTCCTCGGCGTCAAGCTGTGCCTGAAGCCGGGTGACGAGCTTACGCATCAGCGCGCTGATCCAGAACCAAGCTTCGACCGGATTTCATCGCGTACTTCATCCCACGGTCTCCCCACCTGGGGAGTCGATTCATGGGCCCCGAGCCGGTTTTCCAGCACTTGCCTGTGCCACTCTGGAACAGGCACCTGATCTGGCTTTGCGGCGATTCGATCCCAAAGCGACCGGACGTATTCGACCTGATCGTCCACAGGTAAGTCGTCGAAGCCGGGGGGAGGAAGTGGAAGTCGGTTGGTCACTTGGTCCTCGACATCAGTATAGACCGTCCACAGTCCCAGCGGCCTAAGGAGTCCAGGCAAGCGCCACGAGCTGTACGGTGATGTTGGCCTTCTTTAGCTTCACCGCGACGGCATCGAGTTCCTCGGTGGCCGGGTCGATCCGGGTCGTTAGCTGCGAGGTTTCCTGGGTGAACTGCGCATCGAGGTCGGCCAGCTCCTGCTGGGCGGCGGCCAGATTCTCTTCCGCCCGTCCGACGTCCTGCGATTCGCGCTGGATGCGGCCGGCGGCGCGGGCCGCGGTAGCAACGCGCTGGACATTGGCTGCGCTGATGGTCTTCCGTCCGAGAAACGCACCGAGCAGGCTGGCGCCGATCGACATAGCGGACTGAAGCTTCTGTGAGGAGGACTGCTGCTGCTCCTTTTCCACCGCCATGTGGCAGCGCCGGATCTTTTCCTCAATCGCCGCCTTCTTCGGAGCGTATTGTTCTCGCAGCAATTGCGCCTGGCGGTCGCGCTCTTCTCGGGCGGACTGCTGCAAGCGGATGCGAAACGCGCGTTCGGCCTCGCCCGGCTCGGAGACCACGCCGAGGCTCGGGCTGCGGAGTAAATCCAGCGTCTGGGCGCGCAGCAGCCAGGCGCCAAATCCCTTTTCCCAGGCGGCGTAGTTCTTGACCTTGCCCGCGGCGGGCGGCAGGTCGGCGAAAAGGGCGCCGTCCGCGGGAGACGACTCGAGGTCCTTCACTGCGATGGACGCCTCAACGGCATCCTCCCAATTCACGGCGACCGCGTCGCTGGTGATTGGGACCAGGAAGACGGCATCGCGCGTAGTGTCGATGCTGTTCCGCGGATCGAGGAAATGTAACTGGGCAGCGGCGATCAGGCGCGGCTGGTAAGCCACTTTGGCGCCGGGAGTCTCGACCGGCACGTAGTGCTGTTCGATTTCAGGCGGGAGGACGGGCGCCATGGCACTTGCGGCGGCGGGCGCCTCCGCCGGCGCTTTGGGAGCCGCCGCTGCGGACGGCTGCGCCGGCCGGCGGCCGTCCATCAGCGTCTTGATCTGGTTGCGCCCCAGCGGGCCGCGCAGGTAGCAGAGAGTCCAGCGGCTCTGGATCAACTGCGGCGCATGCTCATGCACGTTGTTCATGAGAAAGACGCGGCTGGCGAGGCTGGCCAGAAGCTGCTCCATCGCGCCGCGGTCGAATTCCGATCCGCTCTCGCCGGCCACTCCGGCAAGACCATCCAGAACGCGGTTCTTGTCGCGCTCCGTCTGGAGGCGTCCGATGAACCAGGTGCCGGCGTTGGCGAGGCCCTTGTAGTCCAGATCCACGGGATTCTGCGTGGCCAGCACGACGCCCAGCCCGAACGCCCGTGCCTGCTTGAGCAAAGTCAGCAGAGGGCGCTTCGAGGGCGGATTGGACACCGGCGGGAAGTAGCCGAAGATCTCGTCCATATAGAGAATCGCCCGCAGGCTGGTTGTGCCGGATTGCACACGCACCCAGGACAGCATCTGGTTCAACAGGAGCGAGACGAAGAACATGCGTTCGGCGTCGCTCAAATGCGCGATGGAGAAGATCGAGACGCGCGGCTTGCCTTCCGCGGTATGGAGGAAGCGGTCGATGTCCAGAGGCTCGCCGTTCAGCCAGGCCTCAAAGCCGGGCGAGGCCAGCAGGTTGTTCAGGGCCATGGCGAGCTCGAACCGTTCTTTGGCGGGATAGAAGGACTCCAGGTCCATCACGCCCACTTTGGACAACGGCGGCTTCTGGATCTGAGCGATCAGGGACGGCAAGTCCAGGTCGGCGCCCTTTTCCCAGGCGGTGTCGAGCAGGGTGGAGATCAGAACGTGTTCGCGGCTCTTGATGGGGTCGGCTTCGATGCCCACCAGGCCGAGCAGGCTGGTGGCGGTGGCGGAGATGCGGTCGCGCAGCAGCTCGCGGTCGTCGCGGATGGCGGCGTCCGGAGCAGCGAAGGATTTGACGATGGAGACAGGAAGGCCGGCGTCGCTACCGGGCGTGTAGACGACGAAATCGGCGGCTTCCTTCAGCTTGCGGACGCGCTCGCCGTCCTGGTCCCACTGGGCGAGGCCTTTCTTCCATTTCTCGGCCTGCTGCGCGGCGAAATCGGCAGGGGAGACGCCGTTGGTCCGGGCGTCGTCTTCGTTGATCCACGGTGCGAACTCGTCGGCGGTGAGGGCGGGGAAGGTCAACAGCAGATTCGAGAGGTCGCCTTTGGGATCGATGACGATCGCGGGGATGCCGTCGATGGCGGCTTCTTCCAGCAGGCCGAGGCACAGGCCGGTCTTTCCGCTACCGGTCATGCCGACACAGACGGCGTGAGTGACCAGGTCTTTGGACTCATACAGCAAGGGCGCGGGGACGGCGGTCTTGGTCGCAGGATCGTAGGGTCGCCCGAGGTAGAAGACCCCGAGCTTCTCGTAGTCGGACATCGCTCCTATTTTACGCGGGTCGCTTGGTTGCTGTTCAACGAACGGTTTGTGCCAGGAGCCGGCTGCTGCGAGCGGCGGGGCTCGCCGCCATTCGATGGAGACGTCGGCCAGTTCCGGAGCCTGGCTCAGCCAGGCAGGAGTGACCAGGCCGCGATCGGGTGGGAGTACGGCGATACTCGCGCGCAGGAGCGCACGAGAGCATAGCGTCGAGCAGATCAACGAGCGGATCTCGTCGTCGGAATGCGAGCCGCGGCTTCGGGCGAGGAATGAGGGCCACAGTTCCTGAAGGAGGCGATCCCAGCCGTAGCGAGTGTTTCTGTAGCTTACCGCGCCATGGGCGATGCTTTGTCGCGCAGCTTCGGTGAGATCTGGCGCGCGCCTCACGGTTACGCAGCAATCCTCAAGCCTTTCGTCAAGGCTGCGGAGTTGGTCGCCGTCGCGGGCCAGCGCTTCGCAGATAAGACCGTCGAACCCGATGTATACGGCGCCGTGTGTGTAGCCGGCGTGCTCGGCTTTGGCTTGCTTCAATTGATATTGAATTATGGAGAATTGTACGCTGTTTGGGTTGAGAGGAAGAAAAAGCAGGATGTCTCCCGGTAGCAGTTGGCTGCTGTCCGGATATCGCGTTCCTTTAGGTTCCCACCAGTAGTTTTCGGGCGACCGGGTCCAGGCTGGAAGGTCGTTTTCGTTCTTGCCATCCTGCGGGCAAAGGATTGCACGGGGCGGGAACATGGTCAGGATGCCCTGAAGCCGCTGAATTAGTCCTTGGGGTATTCAGGAGTTGAACCTGACTGACACGGATGCCTTCGTCAAGCCAATACCTGACCGGCGCGCATTCCAGTTGAACGGGGTCGCCGCGGAATTCATCCTCAAGCATCGAGGTGTGAAAGACGAAAGTCGAGCCGGGTTCTTGCTGATCATCAGATAGCCGTAACCATCGGGGCCCATTTCACACAGGCTTCCCGCACGAAGATTTCCGGTTTTCGCAGGCATTGGAACCCACAACCCTATCCCGATTAGTCTATCACTTAAGGTGTATGGATAAAGGTGTATGGACTAAACCGGATCGCATCGCATCGCTCTTCTTCGATAATGCTTCGTCCCCCTTTGGCCGATAAGGTTAATAATGAAGGACGGAGATCGCATAGGCACGATCTTTGAGCTTGGTCCGGATGGCTACGGCTACATCATCGACCAGCAGGCCCGAGGGCACAATTTTGCGTTTCGGGTAGACCAACTGCTGGAGCCGGATGCCGAAGAGACTCAGCTTGAGGGGTGCGCGGTCCGTTTCGACGTGGCGTCCGACGACCGGACGATTCAGAACGTGATGCTTGCGCGGCCGGCTATCTAGCGCCCGCCGCCTCAGTCCGCCGGAAAGCCGGGGCCTCGGGCGCGGTTCCGTCCAGGACTTTCCCCCAGAAAATGCTTTTGCGTTTGGGTACCATGTCGTCGATGTTCATCTGGACGATGCGCTGGATGTGGCGGCTGAACTCGTTCAGTAGTTTCTGGTTTTCGGCGTCTGCGGGCGAGAGGCCGTCCAACGGCACGGGTTTCAAGATCCGGATGTGCCATTTCGATGGCAGAGGGACGGGCGCCAGGGGAAACATCGGCGCGATGGGGAGATAGGGCCAGCCCAGAGTCTTGACTACCAAGCCGGAGTCAATGCGGCCGATGATCGGGAAAATTTCGGAATGTCCGATCACCGCGCAGGGTATGATCGGCGCGCGGTTCTCGATAGCCATTTTTGCGAAGGCGCTTTTGGCGAAGTCGCGCAGGCGGTGCGTCTGCTTGTAGGGCTGAAAAGTGCCGCGAATCCCTTCCGGGAAAAGGCCGACCAGCTCTTCCGCCTCGAACAGCCGGTTGGCGTTGACCTGGTTGGCGATCACTCCACCGAGCTTCACGAGGAAATTGCACAGGTAAGGCGTGCGGAGCAGGGACGGCAGAATCAGGAAGCGGATGACGCGGCCGCGATGCGTGAAGACGTTCGACAGGTGCATCACCGCGTCGAGCGGCATGAAGCCGCGGTGGTTCGAGACAAACATCGCGCGGCCGGTTTGCGGGATGTTCTCCATGCCTTCGTACTCGATGCGCCAGTAGGTATTGCGCAGAAACGAAAACCAGCCGCCCCAGGCGCGGATGTAATCGACATCCAGGCCGAAGTCGTCGTAGCGGCGGTCCAGAAGCTCCGGACGGGCGCCGGGCTTTGTGCTCACGAACTCTTTCAATGCCTCCAGCGTCGATTTTTCGGCGTGAAATCCCAGCTCGCGTGCGGCGCGTTCGGAGGAAACGGTCCAGTTATAGAGCAGGGGCTGCATCTTCAGGCTGCCGGGGATGGAGATGCGCTCGACGCCGGCGGCGCGGAAGGCCTTTTTCAGAGGGATGGTGCCGTCACCGGCGATGTTGAAAATGCCGGTGGCTTGCGATGTGGCTGCGGAGACCAGCGCTCGGGCAGCGTCCTTCACCGTGAGGAACTGCAGGTTGGGATCCCGCCCGCCGATCGAGAAACCTATTTTACGCGCCAACTGGCGCACGGCGACGTCGCCCTCGTCCGGATCGAGAACATTGGTCAGGCGTAGGATCGCGGTGTTGGAGAAGTTCTGGGCCCTGGTCTCGGCTTCCAGCCACTTCTGTTCGGGAGCCTTGGGATGCAGCAGCGAGATCCGCTCTTCGGTCAGAAGGCCCGGATTCTTGTCGCTGGAGCCGTAGACGAAGGCGTGGCTGCGCAGCACCAGCCGCTGCAGGCCGTTCATGCGGAGCGCCTCGTCGACCGCTTCCGGGTACAGGCAGATGACGGCGCCCGCCTGGGCGCTTACGGCGATCCCTTGCGCTTCCAGTTCCCGCAGCACCTCTCGCCGGATGGCGCTATCCCGGCCGAGGACTGCGATGTTCACGCCCGAACTCCTCGCAGAAACAGGTCTGTCATCTCTCGTACCAGGCGCTCGTCGTCCAGAGGCTCCACTTGCTGGCCGCCGTACAATTCCACCACCAGAAGAATGAACGTCAGAGCGGACAGAAACATCGCGCCGGAAACCTCGGTATCCAGATCCGCGCGCAATTCACCGAGCTCCTTCCGCACATTCAGAAACTCGGCGAAGAGCAGACGCCCCTGCTGGATGAAAGTGCGATAGAACAACTCGCCAACTTGGGGGTTGCGCGCCGCTTCGGTCAGAATCTTTCCCAGGAAAGGCAGGCGCGCGCGATACTCCTGCAGCATGATCCGGGCAAGCACCTGCAGCTCGTCCTTGAGGGTTTCGCCCGGGAACCGAAGCTCCGGGGCGGGCACCGAGCCCGCGATCAGCTCCAGTTCGCGCTCCAGCACCGCTTTCAAAATATTCTCCTTCGACTGGTAGTGACGAATGATATCAAAACTGGAAACGCCGGATATCTTTGTCAACTGATCGAGCGTGATGGTGGCCAGCTCCTGAGATGTGGCCAGCTTCACCGCGGCATCCAGAACCAGACGCTGCTGCTCCGCCGTCATACTGCCGAAATTCATGCACCCACCTTCTTCGTTGCCGGGTTCGCGGGCATGGCTTTTCCGGCGCGGAAAGCAAAATATTCCGCCGCCAGGTTGCGGTCCACGTCCTTGCCGGTGAGAATCATTCGAGCCACGCGCTGCGCCGAAACAATCACCGGGGTGATCCCTCCGCCGGGCTGGGTCCAGTGTCCCACAAGAAACAGGTTTTCCACGGGCGTGGTATTGGGCAGCCGCGTGGAGCCGAGCTGGCCGGGGGACATCTCCCATCCGAGCATGGCGCCGTGCCAGTTGCCGGTGAATCGATACGAGGTGTGGGCCGTGGCGCTGGTCTTTACCACGATGTGATCGTCGATGCCGGGAAGGATCTGGCGCAGCCGCGCCATGATGCCGTCCTCCACCTGTTTCTTGTGCGCCTGCCAGTCGGTGATCTGGTCGATCCGTACCGGAGTGAGCTTCTGCACGATGAGAATCTGGCAGCCTGGAGGCGCGATGTTGGGGTCGAAATGCGTGGGAATGAAAACTTTGAACACACTGCGGATGGCGTCGCCGGGATCGAACGAGGTCCAGTAGTAGCCTTCCGCCGCGGCAAGTTTGTGCGGGTCCATGCCGCGCAACCCGATGTGCACCAGAAAGCAGGGGTAGCTGGGCTCCAGAGTTTTCAGATGATCGATGGGCCAGCGGCCGCAGTGCTTTTCGCCGATCAGTGTTTCGTAGGTGTGGAGGGCGTCCGCGTTGGACACCACAACGGGCGCATGGAAGATGAACGTCTCGGGCGGACGTTTGGAGACAGTGGAGATCCGCACGCCGTGGGCCTTACCGTTCTCGATCAGGATCTCCTCGACCGACGCACACTTGAGGATCTTGCCGCCGCGGGCTTCCAGAGCGCGCCCGAGGTCGTCGGCGAATTTCTGAGAACTGCCTTTCGGATAGTAGTTGCCGAGAAAATAAGCCAGCCGCAGCATCGCGTCGAACAGATAGGACGTCCGGTTGGGCAGGGAGCCCCAGTGCGGCGTGTCGGCCATGAGCAGAGCCTTCAGACGCTCGTCGCGGAAATGCTGGTCGAGCTTTTCAGTGACGGTGAAGCGGGAGAAGTGGTCGGCGCGTTCGTTGTCGACGCCTTTGAAGTAATACAGCAGGCCGTAGAGGTAGGCCTGACGCAGCTCGTTGAAATAGCTGTCGACGCCTTGCGCCTCGCCGGGGAAACATTGCTTGAGCTTCTCCAGGTAGGCGGTAAGGTCGGCCGGCACGGCGAAAGACGGCATCCCGGGGAAGTGGAATTGATCGACTGGATCCATTTTGACCCACTCGGTGGTGATTCCCATCTCCTCCAGCAATTTTCCGGTGAGCGTGGTGGGGTTGCCCAGCAGCGGGTAAAAATGGGTGGCGGCGTCGAAGATGAATCCTTTGCGCCGGAAGGTGGAGCAGAAGCCGCCCAGCATGTAATGCCGCTCCAGCAGGAGAACCTTCAGTCCGGCCTTGGCCAGCAGGTTGCCACAAAACAGACCGCCGTTGCAAGAACCGATTACGATTGATTCGTATGTTTACGGATATTGGCGGCCGAAAATCGTGTGCATTACGACAAGCCTCCGTCCATTGTCAGCACTTGGGCGGTGATGTAAGCAGCATCCTCTCCGGCAAGGTAGAGGGCGGCTCGCGCCACTTGTTGCGGGGTGCCGGTTTTTCCCATCGGGATCTGCGCGTACAGTTTCTTGCGCGCAGCCTCGTCGATGGAGCCGGTCATGTCGGTGTCGACAAAGCCCGGCGCAATGGCGTTCACGCGGACGCCGAAACGCGCTACCTCCCGAGCTAGCGCCTTGGTGAATCCGATGATTCCGGCTTTCGAGGCCGAGTAGTTGGTCTGGCCAGCCATCCCTGTAATGCCGCTGACGCTGGTGATGTTGATGATGACGCCGCTGCGCCGGATGAGGCCCTTGATGGAGGCACGGCAGTAGTTAAAGGTGCCGGTGAGGTTGGTGTCGATCACGGCCTGCCAAGCCGCGGGGTCCATGTTATGAAGCGCGCTGTCCTTCTTGATGCCGGCGTTATTGATTACGACATCCAGAGGGCCCAGCGAGGCTTCCACTTCGGCAATCACCTGCTGGGCGCGATCGAAATCCCGGACGTCGGCGTGGATGGGCGAAGCCAGCGAGGCGAGGCTCTCCGCGGCGTCCTTGCTGCCGGAGTACGTAAAGGCGACTTTGTGCCCCGCGCCCGCGAACTCCTCGACGATGGCGCGGCCGATTCCCCGGCTTCCCCCGGTGACGAGGACCACGCTCATTTCGGCCGGTTCCTCCCGTAGTGCTCATGCGCGGCGACGAATTCGCCGCTGGTGATCGCCGCTCCCATGGAAATTTCACCGCCCAGCACCGCGGCGGCGACGATCTCGGCGAACCGCGTCGCCTTGCCCGAGCCGACGCAATCCATGATGGACAACGCCTCGCGCTGCGTGGGCAGTCCCGTGCCGCCGCCGACGGTGGCCACGGTGAGGGCGGGAAGCGTGACGCTGACGAACAGACCTTCCTTCTGCAATTCGAAGTAAGTGATTCCGCAGGCGGCGTTGACGACGTTGGCGACATCCTGGCCGGTGGCGATAAAGATGGCGGTCAGCCCGTTAGCGAGATGCGCGTTATAGCCGATGGCGTTGGCGTGAAGGTGCCCGATCATGGTGGAGTGCCAGATGGCGAACAACTGCTCGGCCGTGCAATGCAGGTACATGCGCAGAACGTCGTGCGGCAGCAGAGCGCCTGCGGTGACTCGCTTGCCTTTGCCGCGGGTGAGCAGGAATCCGGAAGCCCGCTTCTCCGACGACATCCCGCTGAAGACGAAGTAGCGGCACTCGGGGAAATTGCGCACGATCCACTGGCAGGCGGCGTCGGCGGCCTTCACCAGCATGTTCATGCCCTGCGCGTCGCCAGTGAAGAAACCGAAATTCACCAGCACCTGGCGGCCAACCTGGTAGGTCTTCAGATCGGTGAGCCGTCCGTGGCGGGTGGTGGTCTGGGCCGCCGTGGTGAGGTGTTCCCGCTGTTGCGGCAGCCAGCGCGAGAAGGCTCGGGCGGAGTGGACGTCGGAGAAAAAAAACGTGGGGACGATCTGATTTTCGTCGGCGAGCAGAGCGGTCTGCACGCCGCCTGATTTGGTGAGCGCCACCATGCCCCGCTCATAGCTGCGGATCAGTGCGCCTTCCGAGGTCGCCATCGGCACGTAGAACAGGCCGCTGGCGTGCTCACCGTGCACCAGCACCGGTCCGGCAATCCCCATAGGCACCTGGGCCACGCCGATGGGGTTCTCGATGTTGCCGCGCATCAGCTCGGGATCGTAGGATACCTTCCCGATGTGCTCGAGATCCGCGCCGGTCTTGCGCTGGACCCATTCGCGACGCCGCGCGACTCTTTCGGCGTCGTAGCCCTGGTCTTTTAGACGGGGCAGCAGGTCGCCGGGCGACAGCTCTACGATGTCGGTTTTCGGAACGGCCACTAGTCGCCTTCCGTGAACTTCTCACCCGCGGTTTTGCACGTCTCCAGCAGCGTCATGCCTTTGTCCATCCAGACGCCGGCCATGGCCTCGGCTTTGCTCTGAACGCCGTCGCCGGCTTCGGCGGGAAGCGTCATCAAGGTCATAGCTTCCTCAAGCACCTTGTTGGCCGACGCCACGGGGTTCATCATCATTTCGAGACTCTTGTACGCCGCGCCTACTGAAACGGCGAAGGCGGTCTGCATGATTTCAGGCATGATATTGCGATCCATTTTTTCTGCCATATTCACTCCGTCCAGCGGCGCAGGACGAGGGCCGCGTTGTTTCCGTCGCAACCGAAGCAATCGACCAGAGCGTAGTCGCCCCGGAACGGCTGGGTAGCATCGGACAGTTTCAGATTGTATTCGGCGCCGGCGAAACCGGCCGTGGGGGGAACTTCCTGGCGGGCCAGGGCCAGGCCTCCGGCGAGGGCGCAGAGCGCACCCGAGGCGCCCATGGCTTCGCCGAATGCGGCTTTCGGCGCACAAGCTGGAATTTCAGCCAGCCGGCCGCCGAAGATGTTTTTCAACGCATGCGCTTCCATGCCGTCGGCGGTGCGGCTGCCGGACCCGCCGGCGATGAGACAGGCCACCTGCTCAGGACCGATTCCCGCCGACTGCAATGCTTCGCGGATGGCGGAGGTCGCCCCTTCGCCCTGGACACGATAGGAGCGGATGTCGTGCGCATCGTGCGACGACCCGAAGCCCACCACTTCCAGCAGCGGCTTGACGCCTCTGGCGCTGGCCGCATCCGCGGTTTCCAGAACCCAGAGCGCGGAGCCTTCTCCCAGTACGATGCCGTCGCGGGAGGAGGCGAACGGCTCGGATTTTCCGCGCGGCGAGGTCACACCGGCTTTGAGAAAGCCCAGGGCCGACTCCTCGCACAGCTCTTCGACGCCGCCGGCAAGCAGGGCCGTGGCCCGCCGCAGCCGCAAAAACTCCGCCGCGTAATGGATTGCGTACAGTCCGGAAATCAGACCGGCGGAAATGGTGGAATTGACGCCGCGCAGCTTGTGCTTGATGGCGGCCTGGCCGGCGGGCGAATTGATGACGGTGTTCGGGAACTCCATCGGGTTGACGTAGGTGGGGCCGTCGGTGAGGCCGCTCCAGTCAAACGATGTGATGCTGTGTACGCTGCCGAACATAGTGCCGCAGACCAGGCCCAGGTCCGGATCGCCCTCGCCGCTCTCGGGCTGTTCCAGATTGGTGGAAGCCAGCGCCATCTTAGCGGCCACGCAAAGCAGGCGCGCGGCGCGGTCCAGCACCCGAATTCCCTTGGATCCCAGCCACTGCTGCGGATTGAAGTTGCGCACTTCAGCCAGCGGGATTCCTTCACCCGCCAGCGTGCCCGGCGCGACGCCGGAGCATCCGCCGAACAGGTTGGTTTCGAATTCCTCTACTCCCGCGCCGATCGCCGAGATTACGCCGGCGCCGGTCACGACCACGCGCGCGCTCATCCGTCGTACCTCGCCAGGCAAAGAGACGCGTTGTTGCCACCGAAGGCGTAAGCGTTGTTCAGGACCAGCTTCGGATCGCTCTTACGAGCCTGGTTGGGGACGTAGTCCAGCTCCGAGCCGGGATCGGGCTCTTCAAAATTGATGGTCGGCGGAATGACGCCAGTTTGGAGAGCCAGGGTGCAGGCCACGGCTTCAATGGCGCTGGCCGCGCCCATGGTGTGGCCGAGCATCGACTTGATGGACGACATGGGAACTTGCGGCGCGCGCGCGCCGAACAGCTTGTTGACGGCAATGGCTTCGACGCGGTCGTTAGTCGGAGTGCCGGTGCCGTGGGCGCTGATGTAGTCGACGTCGGCGGTGGTCTTGCCGCTCTCGCGCAACGCCATCTCCATCGCGCGAATCGCGCCGTCTCCCTGCGGATGGGCGGCGGTCATATGATGCGAGTCGCAGCTTACGCCATAGCCGAGCACCTCGGCGTAGATCTTCGCGCCGCGGGCTAGCGCGGCATCCAGCGGCTCCAGGATGAGGATGGCCGCGCCTTCGCCAGGCACCATGCCCTTGCGGTTCTTGTCGAAGGGCTGGCAGCGCTCCGGCGCGATGGCGCCGAGGCGGGCAAAGCCCATGTAGGTGATGCGCGAGAAGGGATCGGCGCCGCCGGCCAGCATGAGGTCGGCGCGTCCCAGGCGCAGGGCGTCGAAGCCGTATCCGATGGCGTAGTTGCCGGCCGCGCAGGCGGTCGGGATCATGAGGCAAGGCCCGTGCAGGTCGAACTCGATGGCCACGTTGGAAGGGATGACGTTGCATGGATACTTGGGCATCATCTCCCCAGGAACGGCCTCCAGCCCATCCGCTTTACGGACGTCGTTGTAGCGCTCGACGAAACCAGGTTCGCCGGACGTAGTACCCATGGAGACGCCGACGCGCCCGCGGTCGTACGAAGAGAGGCTCAGGCCGGAATCCTCCACGGCCATGCGAGCGGCGGCAATGGCAAGCTGAGAGCCGCGGCCCATGGCTTCCGGCGCGCGCTTCTCCACCCAGCGCGACGGGTCGAAATCCTTCACTTCTGCGCCGATGTGGACGGGGAACGCCGACGTGTCGAAGGAGCGCACCGGCCCGATGCCGTTCACTCCCGACGTCAGACGCTCCCAGAACTCCAGCCGCCCGGAGCCGATCGGCGTGACCAACCCGATGCCCGTGATGACGACACGCCTCATGAAATTAGGCGCGCCCGGCGGCCAGATGGCGCTCGACCACTTCCACGGTCTGATCCACGTTCTGCAGCTTGGTGAATTCCTCCTCGGGAATGTTGATCTTGTATTTCTTGTCGACGGCTACCATGACTTCCATGGCCATCAGGGAGTCGACCCCCAGCTCGTCGGTGAAGTGAGCCGTATCGGAAACTTCTTCCGGGGTTCTCTCGGTGACCTCCGCAATCAGACGCTTGATTTCCGTCCGAATTTCATCCGTTTTGATCGCTCCGTTATCCATGTTTGTCCTCTTCGAGAAAATATGGCCGCTAAAATGTGGTCTCCGCGGGCTGCGGTTGCGCCGCGGAGAGTTGCCGTTCCTTGAGATTCTGATCTAACTGCTCCGGCCGACCGCAACATGGGGGTCAACACTACGCCGGTCAATTCCCGCGCACAGCCCACTATGATATCGAACGCGGAGAATGGAGGTTCACTTCGCCGGCGCGGACTTGGCGATAATCCCCTTTCCTTCTTCGATAGTTACGAACTGATTCGCGGCGATATTGGTCAGCTTCTGCTTCGCGCCGCTGGGCCACTCGATCTCCACGGCGGTCACGGTGGGGTCGGAGCCGAGTCCGAATGTCAGCGCCAGATCGCTTTGCGAGCAGTAGCTGGAGCCGCTGCGGACGGTGTTCCACTGTTTACCGGAAGCGCTTTCGATCCGGACAACTGCGCCGATCGCGCTGCGGTTCGACTTGGTGCCATTCAATTTCAGACAGAGAAACTTGTTCTGATTGCCGCCGTCGTTGCGGAACAGGTAGGCCGGCCCGTGGTTGCTGGTAATCAGCAAATCAAGATCGCCGTCATGGTCGATGTCGGCGTAGGCTGCGCCGCGGGCGACGATAGGCCGGTTAAACTCGGCGCCCATCTTCGCGCCAACGGTTTCGAACCGGCGCTTGCCGAGGTTCCGGAAAAGAAGCGGCGGCTCCTTGTAGGAAACCTTCGGCTGCACGCGACCGATCTCTTCCTCGATGTGGCCGTTAGCGGCGAAGATGTCGAGGTAACCGTCCAGGTCGTAATCCCAGAAGAAGACCCCGAAGGCGAGTGTCAGAAGGCTGGCCCGGCCAACCGTCGAGGTCGGCGCCTCATCCACGAACAGGCCGGTTCCTTCGTTGTGATACAGGCCGAGCATCTGGTTCGAGAAATTGCCGACCAGCAGGTGCGGGCGGCCGGAGCGGTCGTAGTCGCCGGCATCGGCTCCCATAGCCCCGCGGGCCACGCCGTCTTCTCCGAACGCCACGCCGGCCGACATCCCCTCGTCGGTGAAGGTGCCATTCTTGTTGTTGCGATAAAGCTTGTTGGGCTGGGTGTCGTTGGCCACGAAGATGTCCGGCCAGCCGTCGCCGTTGTAATCGAAGACGGTAATGCCCAGCGACTTGCTGGTCTTATCGCCGAGGCCGGCCTTTTCGGTGACATCCTCGAACCGGCCGCCGCCCAGATTGTGGTAGAGCTTCGACTGCGTCCCCTTGTAGGACTCCGGCGTGCAGTACGATTTGGTCTGGCCGTCGAGCGAGCACCACAGATCGCCTTTTGCCGTCCACTGGACGTAGTTGGCGACGAACACGTCCACTTTGCCGTCCTTGTCGTAGTCCAGCCAGGCGACGGACGTGGCAAAGTTGGCGTTGTTGATTCCGGACCCCTTGGTTACGTCCTTGAACTTGCCCCCGCCCTCGTTGTGGAAAAGGCGGTCGCCTTCGAGGGCAGTAATGTAGACGTCGTCGCGGCCGTCGTTGTCGTAGTCGGCCACGGCGACGCCCATACCGTACATTTCCACGTCAAGGCCGCTGCCGGCGGTGATGTTGGTGAAGGTGCCGTTCTTGTTGTTGCGATAAAGGGCGTGGAGCGATTTGCGGCCGCGCGGAGCCCAGTCCTTGCTGTTGATCAGCAACAGGTCTGGCCAGCCGTCACCGTCGGCGTCGAAAAAGGCTCCGCCCGATCCCACGGTTTCGGGCAGAAATTTCTTCCCGGCCCTTCCGCTGTTGTGCGTGAATTTGATTCCCGACGCCGCGGTGATATCTGTGAATCGGACCGCGGCGGGTGGAGATACGGCAGCCAGACCCGCGACCAGCGCGATGCCGGCACCGACACCTAAGCTAATTTTCACTGAATTGGTCCTCACTGAGATCCTCCCCCGGTGGGAACCGTCCGGTTAGTCCCGGCGACCCGCGCTTTCGCGGCGGGCGGCTTGGCATCCGGCTTCCCGGTCACGGCGTGGAAATCAAAACTGTCGTGGTCGTGAATCTGCTGCCGCTCGTTGTTGTCTTCCGGGCTGATCAATCGCCGCTTCCCGGTGATCGACTGCGCGGATTCCTCGGCTTTGAACCGGCGGAACAGGGCCTGCTCGCGGTCGGCTCTCTCCGCGTTGCCGACGCCACGCCAGCACAACATCGCCGTGTAGTGCATCTGCACGTCTTCCGGATCCACCATGCAGACCTTATCCAGCGCGGCAAGCGCCTCTTTGTACTCGCGCTTCAGGAAGAGGATGCGGGCGATCTGGTTCAGCACTACGCGGTCGCGCGGATACATACCCTCGGTGGTCCGAAGGGACTTGAGCGCGCCGTCGTAATCGCCGTCGGCCTTCTCGATCATGGCCTTGAAGAAGTAGATGCGGCCCAGCTTGGGATTCAGATCCAAAGCTTTCTGGATGTAGGGCTTGGCGGCGTCGGTTTCGCCCTCCTGGATCAGCGCTCTTGCTACGTTCAGCCAGCCGTCGGCGTATCCGGGCTCAGCCTCGGTGACCTTTTTGAAGGCGTACTCGGCCCCCTTCAGGTCGCCTTGCAGCAGCAAGCCGATGCCCCAGTCGTTCCAGCGCTCCCGGTCTTCCTTCTTGACTACCGGCTCCCACTTGGCCTGGCCGAGCGGAACCTTGGTTTCGGCTTCAGCCAGGGTCACGATGGGGACGTTCGGGATTTCGCCCTTGATCTGCCCGGAGACGTTGGAAGGAATGTTCACCTTGTCGAAACTGTACTCCATGCTGTTGTGCGATTTCGAAAGCAAGGAGGCATCCTGTCCTGGCTTCGGTTTACCAGCATAGGCGAACTGCGTGTAGTAGTGGGCGAATTTGCGGTAATTGAGCTTGGCCTTGAATGTGATCGGGCCCTTCGCGTCCTTCGGGATCTTGACGCGGTAGTGCGCCACGTCGGCCGCGCCCGGCGGAATCAGGCGAACGTACAGAACGCTGCGGGCCTGCCAAGCGTTGCGCTTGTTGATCGGATTGCCTTCGCCGTCCAACTGATAGGACTTATAGAAATGGGCGCCCGCTTCCACCGGGCCTTTGCCGCCGTCGGTGACCGCGCCGCTCCAGTAAACCAGCTTGCCTTCGGCGTCCGTGCCTTGCAACTCAAGCCAGATGTCGAAGGCGTCCACGGTGCCGCCGGGGAAGAAGTGGCCGATCTTGCGGGTGCGCACCACCACGTCCACACGCACCTGCGAGCCCGGCTCCACTTTCGCGCCGGAGCGGTCGATGGGCGCCGCGAGCTTACCCACTTCGCGGATGACCACGTTTCCGGACTGCTCGGCTTCTTCGCCGACGGCCATCGTCGAGGCGAGCTGCGGGCCTTCTCCGGCCCGGCGCACCATCAGCGTATCTTTCGACGCTTCCACGGGCGAAACCGAGAAGATGTCGACGGTGATGAAGCCCGATTTCAGGAAACGTTCCACTGCGCCCATCTGGCCCTGATCGCGGTTGGCGTACGGCACCGCCATGTTCGCTCCCGGGAAGCGGTGCGAGTGGATCTCGCCGGAGTGGCTGCCGTTGTCCTTGGACGGCACCAGCGGCATGTGGCAATCCACGCAGGTCTGGGTTTTCGGCGGATAGTAGAACGAGCGCGCGCCCTGGCCGGAGACGCCGCTGGCCTGCCAGTTGTCGTAGTCGTTGAAGCCACGGAACCAGCGGTATTCGTTGACCGGCACGTCCAGGTGCACTTTATGGCAGGCAGAGCAATACTCGGCCGCGCTCTGGCGCATGAAGGGCTTCATGAACGTCTTCTTGTGCGGCTGCGGGTTCACGAAAGTCAGGAAGCGATCCATGGCGCGGATGTAGGGGTTCTTGCTGTTGGCCAGCTCGTGCAGCGGCGGATACTCGATGGTGAATCCGCCGTTGCCCATGGTGCTGTCCACATGCACGATGGAGTGGCACGAGGTGCAGGCGAGGCCGGCGTGGGCTTCCGGGGTGTCGATCTGATCCTTGATCGGCTTCTCGAAGCGGCCGTTGAAGAAGACGGCGTGGTCGTGGCAGCCGGCGCACCACTTGCTCGGCTTCAATCCCACCACGTCCTGCATGTACTCGATCGACTTGCGATAGAACTGGTTGTTGAACGACGCGAAGTGATGCGCCGAGCTTCTCCACTGCTCGTAAATATCCTTGTGGCATTCCTTGCAGGTTTCCGAGTCCATGAAGAAGTTGGAAGGAATGATCCCGCCGACGTTGGTCTTCGCGGAGGACGGGAAGAACGGCGAGTTCGGTCCGCCGCCTTCTTCGTGCATGGCGGTGGGAACGGTGAGAGGGTTCTTGATCTTGTCGTAGGGATTGGGGAAGAGCTTGCGATAAGCTGTGGCGGCGGCCGGAGCCAGGACGACCAGGGCAGCCGACGCCAGCACGGCTTTGCGGAGGGTCAGCCAGCCGCCTCCGCGCTCGCCGGCCTTCCGCCAGACGAAACGCGCCACCAGCAGCGTCCCGATCGACGCGAAAGCGATGTGCGACCAGAGCGCCCAGCGGTTGGGTACCGTGTTGCCGGCGCCGGGAACATACGGGCCGATCGAAAGGAACACGGCCAGCAGAAACGCCACGGTGAAGAAGCCGTAAGCGGGCAGCAGTCCCCCTTGCCTCCACTCCTCATGCTTAAACAGCATCCAGCCCGTAACCGCGAAGAGAACGAGTCCCAGTCCCAGGTGGAACAGGACGTTGGTCATGTAGAAGATGGTCGGAAGCGCGACCGCCGCGATGTACGCAGTGTTGACCAGCAGGACAACAAAGAAAAAACCTATCCACTTCGTCAGTTTGTTGTTCATGGCTTTGCCGATCCTAGCCGCCTTAATAACCAAGTCACAATACTAGAAACTTACTAGAAGCTTGCTACCTCCGGCCGCCGCGGTTCTCAGACAGCGGCCGCAACAGGCGAAGCGCCGGACGCGTGGTGTACTGGCGCATCGCGTCGCCGGCCGGAAAACGCTCCCGGCTGGTATAGGGATACCGCGACATGGCGTGAAAAGGCAGCGGTTCCACGGTTTGGGAATAAGCCGTGTTCGCGTCGCCGTCCTTGGCCCAACCGTCCACGTACAGGAGGAAATCGCGTTTCCATCCGGACGGCAGAGCGGGAAGTTTGGAAGCCGGGAACAGCAGACGCAGCTCGTCGCCCGACCCCATGATTACCATCCGGTCGTCCAGGCCCGAAAGCAGGGGCCGGACGTCGCCGTAGCGCGTATACATGCCCGGCGTGGGATTCCACATGGACGCGGGCATCCAGCTTTGATAGTCGAAGCTTTCCGGCTGTTTGCGCTCGGAATGGATCACCGGCCGGCTGAAACCGCGGTAACGCAGTTCGGCCGACGAAGCGTCCAGCGCGGTTAGTTTCGCCTGGGCCGCGTGCGAGTTCTCGCTCAAGAAAATTTCGTCCCAGTACACGCAGAGATTGGTGACGATCCGGACCTCGCGGGATTCGGATAGGAACTTGCCCGTCAGATCCACCACGATCGTCTTGGGCTTGCCGGCCGGAATGCCCATGTCTTGCACCACAGTACGCCACTTACCGTGCGCGTCCTTCACCTGAAGGTACGGAAACGTCAAGCCGTCCTTCGATTCCTGCGATGCGCCCCGGAAAGTGGAGCCGTCGGCCCAATCCACCCAGCCGCTCAGCACCAGCGCCGCCCGGTTATCCTTGGCCGCGGGGCCGAAATCCAGGTCCAGCGTATGCATCTCCGCCACGCCGGAGTAATCACGCTTAAACCCGTCGGGATAAGTCCCGTCGCGCCGGACGAGCTTCTCCAGCACATCGACGCCTTGCTGATCGCGCGCGGCGCGCGGGTACAGCCTGCGGTCCACGCCGAACAGCCGGAACTCGGGGAACGGCGGCGACTTGAACTTGTCGTTAGTGAAGATGTCGAGCTTGGCGGGATGATCCACGGCCATCAGGCGGATCTGATCCAGGTACGACACCTCGCGCAGCTCTTCGGTGATGCGGATTTCGTACTTGCCGTCCACGGCAACCAGGGATTCGCCGGGAATCTGGACGTACTCGTCGTGATCCACCGGGAAGAAACGGCCGTCGCCGGAGCTAGCTCCGAGAGGCGCCACGCCCAGCACGTCGGTGATGAACCGGAACTTGCCGCCGTCCCAGGTGAAGATCATGGGGCAGGAACCGGAGAGCCGCTGGGCTTCCTTATATTGCATTTCCCGCATGGCAGCCTGCTTCGGTTCGTTCTGGATGAGGCCGTTCGGCCAGGTAATCCGGACCGTGTCCACCTGCTTGTAAGAACCAAGACCGAAGACCAGCGGGACACCCGAGTAAAACTGTTTCTGATAGAGCCCGCCTACCTTCACTTCCACTTCCGCCACGGGCGCCAGCTTGAGGTTCTTCACGCCGATCAGGCCGATACGCATCCAGGAGTTGGAGCCAGTCTCATTCCTGAGCTGATGGAGTTGCCCCTCCGCATCCACCGCCGCGACATCCGTCTTGCCGTCCTTGTCGAAATCGCCGGCTGCGAGGGCGACGGCCAGGGGCAGGGAAGACTTGACCGGAGCGAACTTTCCCTGACCCAGGTTTCGATAGACCTGACCTCCGGCGATGATATCGCCGGCGCCGCGGTTCTCGATGTCCACGACCGCGAGCGGGCCTTTTGCACCATCCAGTGACGCCACTGCCGACAGCTTGCCGTGGCGATTCAGCCAGACGCCGACGCCGCGCGCGGTTGCCGCGGCCAGGTCCATTTGCCCGTCGTTGTCGAAATCCCACGAGACCAGGTGGTTGGCGCCCGCCGGGATCGCGTCCAACGGCACGGCCTCGTACTTTCCCATCAGCTTGTCGCGATAAAGGATCGCTCCGCGGTCGGCATAAGTCACCACGACGTCGGTGCCGTTGGTATCGGCGATCTCTTCGAAGATGGCGGCCGAAGTGGCGCGGCCTTTGGCGAACGGGAAATCGGCGGTCTGATCGCTCCAGCCGGCAGCGCCGTTGTTGCGGATCAGAGCCTGCTTCTCACCGAGCAGCAAAAGGTCCAGATCGTAGTCATGGTCGTAGTCCACCCAGACGGCGCGATCGAAAGATCCGGCCGGCAGTTTAACGTCCAGCTTCCGGAATTTGCCCTTTTCGTTTACCCAGAGCTGGGCGCCCGTGTTGGTGAGTATACAGAGATCGGCCAGCCCATCATTATTAAAGTCGCCGGGGATCAGGGCCCGGATGCCCTTCACGCCGCCCAGGCCCGTAGTTTCGCCCGGCTTGCCGGGAACGCCTTCCGCCGTCCAGCCGATCACGTCCAGACGCCCGTCGCCATCCGCATCCAGAACGGCGAGGCCGGCCGATTTCGGATCGAGCTTCCAGGCTGCGGGGGCCCCGGTGAACTTGATCTCCGCCGCCGGTTCCTGACGGGGCAAAGGTTCCACGGGATCGTAAATCTCGGAGTAGTAACTCCACTCCATATCTTCCGGGACCGCGGCGCCGGCGGTCTTCTTCTTGATCTCCTGGAAGATCTTTAACTCCCGGCTGGCCTCGTCGGTGCGTTGTGCGGCGCGATACGCGTTGTAGAGCTGGAAGTGGGGGCCGGCCAGGTTCGGATCGAGCTTCGAGGAGATCTCAAAATGCTTGAGCGCCGGCTCCATCTTCCCGGCCAGCTTGTAGAGCACGGCCAGGTTGTAATGGGTCACCGGCTCATCCGGCACCATCTTGGCCATCTGCTCCAACTGGGCGACGGCCTTGTCATACTCCGACTCCTTTTTCCAGACTATGCCCAGGTTGAACCAGGTATGCGGAATCTTCGGATCCTGCTTTTGCGCCTTTTCTATCTCGACGACGCCTTCCTTAGTCTTGCCCGCGCGCAGAAGGGCCAACCCGTAGTTCAAGCGCTCCCGTGCGGATGTAGGAGCCAGCTCCAGAGCCTTTTTGAACTCGTCGACGGCCTGGACCTGCGTCGTGGGATTCTCGTAGAACGCCTTGCCCAGATTGCGGTGATGCCAGATGCGTTCCTCGACGGCTCCGTCGGGCCAGCCGAAAAGAAGCACCAGCCCGCCGGCCAGCAAAATCGGCAGCCGTCTTACCTGATTCCAAGCCCTCACTGGATTAGTCCCTTGCCTTCCTGTATCGCGGAGATCCGGTTGGGTTTGAGCGCGACCTTTTCCACGGCCCCGCTCGGCCAGCGGACCTCGGCCGAATCGATCCGGCCGGCGGCGCCCAGCCCGAAATGCAGCCGCTTGGTGCTCTGTCCGGAATAGCCGTTAGCGCCGGCCACTTCCCTGATCATTTTCAACCCGCCCGCGGTCAGCGTGACGCGCGCGCCGATGGCGTCGCGATTCGATTTCGGCCCTCCGGTGAGCTTCAACTCCACCCAGTTGCCCGCGCCTTCCGTGCGGTTCATGTACATGAGCGTCGGCTGGTCCGCGTTGGTCTGGAAAAGATCCAGCCGCCCGTCGTTGTCGAAGTCCGCCACGCCGATGCCGCGGCCGTCCTGGTCGTTGTCGGTGCCGGCTTCGGCGGAAATCTCCTTAAAAGACCCGTTGGCCAGATTGCGGAACATCTTCTTTTTCTGGTAGCCGCTCCAGGTCATGTTTCCGATATTCGGCCAGTTGTTGACGTCGGTGAAATCGACGCCCGGAGTGGTGATCAAGTTCACCAGCACGGGAATGTAGTTCTCTTTGCCCGCCGACCGCAGCCCGTTCACGACGAACAGGTCCTGCCACCCGTCGTTATCCCAATCGCCAAACTTGGCCGCCCAGCCCCACAGCGTCGCGCACGTGCCGGTTTCTTTGGAAAGGTCGGTAAACGTGCCATCGCCGTTGTTGTGCCAGAGCATGTTGCATTCCTTCATGTACTCGTCGGTGATGTTGGTGACGTAGATGTCCAGCAGCCCGTCGTTGTCGTAGTCGGCGACGTCGACGTTCATGCCTTTCTTGGTATCGATGCCGATGGACTTTTCGGTGGTCTCGCGGAACGTGCCGTCGCCGTTGTTAAAGTAGATGCGGTCGGTGCCGTAGTCGCAGGCCAGGTAGACGTCTTGCCAGCCGTCGTTGTTGAAGTCGCCGTGTCCGAGGTCGAGGGTCCAGCCGGTGTGTTTGGCGAATCCGGCCTTTTCGGTCGCTTCCTTGAAGTGGCCTTTGCCGTCGCCGTACCAGAAAGTCACGCCTCCGCCGTTGACCGCGTTGTCCAGATCGTTGGGCAGGACGTGGGGGGATTTCAGGTCGAGCAGATTTTCGGGCTTGAAGTAATTGCCCAGCAGCAGGTCCAGATTTCCGTCGTTGTTGGCGTCAAACGAGATCACGGCGATGGTGTTGCCGAACTTGCTCAGCCCGGAGCCGGCGCTGACATCCTTGAACTTGCCGTTGTGCTCATTGTGATAGAGGATCGGTGTTCCAAAGCGGGCTACCAGCAAGTCCTGCCAGCCATCGTTGTCGTAATCCAGCCAGAGCGCGTCGGCTACAATCGACAGGGGGTCGTTGCCGCCGGAGACGCCGGCTTCGTCGGTGACCTCGGTGAAGGTCTGGTTGCCGTTATTGTGGAACAGGTGGTTCTTCCGGCCCTTGTCGGAATCGGTGACGAAGACATCGTCGAAACCGTCGTTGTCGTAGTCGCCTACCGCGACCGCCGCGCCGCCGGAGGTGAACATCCGGAGAACGTCGGCGCCTTTGCCGTTGAAGTGCCGTGTGTGGTGTGTCACCGAGACGCCCGCTTTGGCCGCTTTCTCTTCAAAGCGGATCTTGGAGGCGCCGCCGTTCCAGGCCAGCAGGACGGCCGGCAGGGTGAGCAGCCACCAGAGGTTCAGCCGGCGTTTCACTGCGCCTCCCACAATTCGTGCAAATCGGTGTCGACCCGCTTGTTCGGGTCCAGCACCTCGTCGATATATTTGGTCAGATCTTCGCCGTCGCGGGACAGGCGGGCTTTCAAGGGCTGGTTCCCGGGGAAATTCTTGGCTCCCTCCGACCAGATCGCCTTGGCCTTGGCCGGCTCATCCATCTTCCAGTAGCCGTCTCCCAAGGCGACAAATCCGCGAACGTGGAAGCTGCGAACTTTGTCCTTCTTCATGATTTCCATGGCCTTTTCCAGATCGGCCACGCCGAGTTTGGCTCGCCCGAAGATCTTAGGCCAGTACAAATAGCTGTTGCCGCGGGTGTAGTAGCCGATCCAACTCGGCTCGAGCTCAATCGACTTGGAAAATTGCGCCAGAGCGGTATTGGCCAGGATCACCTGCGTGATCGACCCCGCCACCGGGATCTTATCCACATAGACGAACCCGTAGTTGAGATAGGCGTTGCCCGCCTTCGGGTTGTCGGCCACCAGTTTCTCGAAGAATTTCAGCGCCCGATCGTACTCCTTGGTGGCGATGACCGCCTTTCGGTATTCGTTGCCGTTCCGGATGTTATTCGGCTCGGCCAGAATCGCCGCTTCGAATTTGCTCAGGTCGGGGGTTTCGGCAGCGGGCGCAATTGCCGCCGCGATCAACAGAAAGGTTGCCGTTTTCATCGTTTTTTCTTGAGATCTTTTGCCGCTAACAATTCCAGCTTGGACTTACCTTCGACAGCTCGGTAGATCCGGTTCGTCTCCACGTTTTCAAAGTTCTGATGGAGCCCGGAAGGCCAACTCACCTCCACGCGCTCGATCCGGTCGGACTGGGCGAGGCCAAAGTGGACCCGCCGCGTGCTCTGTCCGGCGAAACTGTTGCCGCCATTGACAAAGCTCAGCCGCGTCCTTCCGCCGGCGGTGACACGCACCTGCGCGCCTACGCCCATGCGGTTGGATTTGACGCCGTCCAGCAGGAACTCCACCCAACGATTGCCGTTGGGTGTGGTGTTCCGGTATAGATAAGGCTCGGCGTTGGCGTTGGCGATGAACATGTCCATGCGGCCGTCGTTGTCGAAATCGCCGACGCCGATGCCGCGCCCGTCGCGAGTCGAATCCAGGCCGTGTTTCGCCGCCTCGTCCTTGAATCCTTCGCCGCGGTCGTTGTGGAACAGGCGCTTCTTCTGGTATCCGCTGAGGCTCTTCGATCCCATCGGCGGCCAGTTGCGGGCGTCGGCGAAATCGATATTGGGCCGCGTGACCATCTCGAAGATGTCGGGAACGTAGCTGTCCTTGCCCGCCGAAACCCACCCGTTCATCACGTAGAGGTCCAGCCAGCCGTCGTTGTCGTAATCCAGGAACTTGGCGCCCCATCCCCAGCCGGTGTCGTGGACGCCCACTTCCCGCGCCATGTCCAGGAATTTCCCGTTGCCCTGGTTGTGCCAGAGGAAATTGCCTTCGCGCATGTAATCGTCGGTGATGTTGGTGACGTAGATGTCGAGCTTCCCATCGCCGTCGAAATCGCCCCAATCGACGTTCATGCCTTTCTTGGTGTCGAAGCCGATGGCAAATTCGGTGCGGTCGGTGAACGTTCCGTCGCCGTTGTTGATGAAGAAGTGGTCGCTTCCGAAATCGCAAGCGACGTAGAGGTCGTCGTCGCCGTCGTTGTCGAAATCGGCGTGGCCCAGGTCCAGCGTCCAGCCATTAAGCTTGATGCCGATCTTGGCGCTGACTTCGGTGAAGGAGCCGTTGCCGTTGTTGTGGTAAACCGCAACACCTCCGCCGTTGTTGGCCGTCTCAAAGCTCTCCGGGAAGAAGCGGGGCGTGGTGGGATTGAATATGTTGACAGGCTGAAAATAGCCGCCAACGAAAATGTCCACCAGACCATCGCGGTCATAATCGAAGGCGATGGCGGTGATGGAATTCTTGTAGCCCAGCAGCCCGGATTTCGCGGTGACGTCTTTAAACTTGCCGTTGCCCAGGTTCTCGAACAACTGGTTCTGGCCGAAACGGATCAGCAGGAGGTCGGGACGACCGTCGTTGTTGAAATCCAGCCAAAGGGCGTCGGCGACGGCGTTTTCCGCGTCGTTGCCGTTGGCGAGCCCCGCCGATTCCGCAACATCGGTGAAGGTGAAGTCGCCGTTGTTGTGGAATAGGTGGTTCTTGCCGTTTTCCTTGGAATCGGTGGTAAAGACGTCGTCGAACCCGTCGCCGTCGTAGTCGGCGACCACTGCCGAGGCTCCCAGGGCCGTGTACCCAGCCATGATGTGGGCGTATGGATTCTTAAATTCCCGATTCGTGTGCTTGATATGAATACCGGCCCGCTGAGTGACATCCTCAAACCAGCGTTCCGGCAGGGCGCTGCCCGCAGCCAGCACCACCGCCACTCCGGCGAAACCCATCGCCAGAGGCACTCCTCCAACTCGCTTCCTCCGAGTCATCCGAACACCTACCTTTTGTTGTAGTGTTTTTCGACCAGCCGATCGTTTCCTTCGGTGACTTCGATAATGCGGTTTCCAGCGACGTTGCTGAATGATTGTACGGTTCCCGAGCGCGGCCATTTGACGATCATTTCGTCGATCGCTGCCGCGTCGCCCAGGCCAAAGTGCTGGCGCAAAGAATTCTGCGAGCCGTAGCCGTCGCCAAGGACGACTTCGCGCATCTGCATTTTGCCCTTCACTTTTATGGTCACTCGCGCGCCAACTGCGTCGCGATTCGACTTGGAGCCCACGAGCTCAACCTGGAGCCAATTTCGTTTTGCGCCGACTTCATTGCGGAACATGGTGTGTCTGTCGGTCGACGCGGAAATCGCGATGTCCATAACGCCGCGATTCCAGAAGTCCGCCACGGCAACGCCGCGCGCGTTGGTCAGGATGTCGGTGCCGGACGCGCGCCCGATTTCCAGGAACGTGCCGTCGCCGTTGTTGCGGAGGTGGCGCTTGCGCTCCCATCCGTGCCAGGAGGTGGATCCGAAATGCTGGGGATCGAAGAAAATCCCCGTCTTGTACTCGGCCTGCTTGCTGACTACGTTGTTCAGGAAGTCCAGCTCAATCTCGGTGTCCCGGTTGTTGTAGACCCAGCCGTCGGCCATGTAGATGTCCTGCCAGCCGTCGTTGTCGAAATCGGCGAAGGACGCTCCCCAATACCAGCCGACCGGGTTGGCACTAGCCTTCACGGTGGTGTCTTCAAACGTCCCGTCGCCGCGGTTGCGCAAAAGCGTATTGCCCGAGGCCATTTGCTGGAAGACGTCCACAAATCCGAATCCGGACTGCTGGAAGACCTGGAAATAGAGCGGCATGTCCGTCTTCCAGACTCCCTGCCGCCAAGTGTTCATCATGTAGCGCATCACGGTCGGAGATTCGGCAAACCAAGCCTCTTCCGAGCGGATGTTGGTGACATAGATGTCCAAACGGCCGTCGTTGTCGTAATCCGCCATGGATGCGTTCATCCCGGCGCCGTAGTCGAGTGTGCCGCTTTTCACTGTGACATCGGTGAAAGTGCCGTTCCGGTTGTTGTGGTAGAGGGTCTTGCGGCCGAAGTCGTTCACGACGTAAAGGTCGGGATATCCGTCGTCGTCATAGTCGCCGAAGACGGTTCCCAGGCAGAGGCCGACTTCGCCTACGCCGGCTTTCTCCGTGACGTTCGTGAACGTGCCGTCGCCGTTGTTGTGGTAGAGCTGATTGCGCTCGCCGTTCCGGGCGTAGAACGTCGTCGGGATGGCGGTGCGCGGATCCAGATAGCGGCCGACGTAGAGGTCGAGGAGTCCGTCGTTGTCGTAGTCGGCCCAGGAGGCGACCGTGGTGCAGCAATCCGCGCCGATGCCCGACTTCTTGGTTACATCTGTAAAAGTTCCGTTGCCGTTGTTGTGGAACAACTGGTTGGGCTTGAAAGTCCGGCTGACGAAGGCGTCTTTAAAGCCGTCGTTATCGTAGTCGGCGAAGACCGCGACGCTGACGCCGTCCAGTCCGCTCAACCCTGCCTTTGCGGTCACGTCCTCGAAGGAGCCGTTGCCCATGTTGCGGTATAGCCTGGATTCCACGCCGTCCGGAATGAACAGATCGTAGAAGCCGTCGTTATCGTAGTCCACGGTCGTGATGCCAGCCGGGCCGTAGCGGATCATCGCAAACTTGAGCTTTTGCTTGATGAACTCGGGGAAATACTTGTTCTCGAAGTCGATTCCCGCGGCGTGCGACACGTCGGCGAATTGCGGCTTATCTCCAGTGACACGCTCGCCTTCGATCAATTCGGCGGACCGGATGGTCATCCGGTTGCCCGCGGGCTGGAAGCGCATACGGAAGTAAGCGCGGTCGATCCCGGCGTAGGACGCGCCTTTGAGCTTGCCTATCAACTCAAACCGCACGCTGGCCACGAGTTGATCGGCCGATTGCCACTTCTCCAGGCGGTGGATGTACAAGCCGACTTCGTCTATAGTTTCGAAGGAATCCAGGTAGGCGCGCCATTCAGCCACGGCATTTTCGCGGGCCGGAGTGGTGCCGTCGGATCGAAAGGCGAACTTGTGGACGCCATCCTTCTCCTCCACCTGCTCCATTTTGTTCAGACCGAGCCGGGTTCCGCTGAAATCGGAAGCGAAAGCGCTTTCCACATGGGCCAAGTCTTTTGCCCGGACAGCGCGTGCCATATCGCGAAGCGAGAGCACCATGTCCTTGCCCGTATTGAAGAACTGCCAGCCCCTCCGTTCGAAGTAGTCCATGGTCGCCGATCCCGCCACAAACAACACCAGCGGGGCTAGTACTGCGCCGAAAATGACAGCTCGATTACGATTAGCCATATCCAAGTGATTGATTAAACGCGCAGTTCTGTAACGCAACCGAGGCCGGGGAACCGGCGAGTACAAAAAGAGTACCAGCCCTTTTACCTTAGAGTCAAGTCAGTAGTACTTCCCCACACCCTGTTTCGAATACACTTCTGGCGGGCGGTGTCCTCCGAAAAAGAATCCATTTAAGGATTCTTCTCCGCCCGCCAGTGCGCCTCCGGTTTCGGGCAGTGACCAGACTGCACGCCCGGTGCCGATTCGGAAAGGCCCTTTAAATCAGGGGCGCGACCAATGTTTGTCCACCAGCCCGTGGACACGGCCGTCCACAGCATGGACACCTTAGCTCTGAAAATCGGGTTACACTGTAGGCTCGCATGGGTCACCGGCATCAACAGGATAAGCTCGCTTCCATTCTGCACATCTGCCAGCAGCTCAATTCGGAGCGGAACCTGGACCGGCTTCTGGATCTGGTTGCGCGGGAGGCCACGGACCTGGTGGACGCCGACAGGGCCAGCATCTTTCTTTTAGACCGGGAGCGCAGCCAGCTTTGGTCCAAAGTGGCTCTGGGCAGCGTGGAGATTCTGTCCTTCGATTCCAGCAAGGGCATTGCCGGCGCTGCGGTACGGACCGGCGAGGTGATCAACGTCACCGACGCTTACTCCGATTCCCGCTTCAACCAGGAAATCGATGCTCAAACCGGGTACCGCACGCGAAACCTGGTCGCCGTACCGTTGCGCAGCAGTTCCGGGGAGATTGTGGGCGTTTTTGAAGTGCTGAACCGTCGGCACGGGAGTTTCGGACCTGAAGACGAGGAAGTGCTGAAGTCGCTGGCCGCGCAAGCCGCGATCGCGATCCAGACCGCGCAACTGATCGGTGAGCTGTCCGAAGAGAACGCCAGCCTGCGGCGTGAGGTGGAGCCGCGCCGGACAATTCTGGGAAACAGCGCCAAAATCCAGAGCATTCTTCACCTGGTGGAGCGCATCCGCGACACCTCGGTGAGCGTGTTGATCACGGGCGAAAGCGGCACGGGCAAGGAACTGGTCGCCAAGGCGATTCATTATTCCAGCCGCCGGTCGCGCAAGCCGTTCGTCGCATTGAATTGCGCCGCGCTGCCGGAAAACCTGGTGGAGAGCGAGCTGTTCGGAATCGAGAAAGGCGTGGCTACGGGCGTGGACCGAAGGATCGGCCAGTTCGAAGCCGCCCATTCGGGGACGCTGTTCCTGGACGAGATCGGCGACCTGAGCCTTTCGGCGCAGGCGAAGATCCTCCGGGCGTTGCAGGAGAAAATCGTAGAGCGGGTGGGCGGGCGGGCCACCATCCAGGTGGACGTGCGGGTTCTGGCGGCGACGAACAAGGATCTGGATTCCGAGATACGCAACAACCGGTTCCGGGAAGACCTTTTCTACCGGCTGAAGGTGATTCACGTGCGGACGCCGTCGCTGCGCGAGATCCGCGAAGACATTCCGCTACTGGCGAATCATTTCCTGCTGGAAGCCTGCCGGGAGCAGGGGCGGGACCGGCTGGAGTTTTCGCCCGCGCTGATGAGGCACCTTGTGGAAGCGCCATGGCCGGGCAACGTGCGGCAGTTGGAGAACGAGATCCGGCGGATGGTCGCGTGCGCCCGGAAGCGCGTGCTAAGCGAGGAAGATTTCGCCGACCTGGCTCCGCTGCCGGAACCGAAAGAGCCGCCCTCGCCGGTCCGGCCGGTGGCACGGACGCTTAAAGATGCGATCGATGAGCTGGAGCGCCGGATGATTCTCGATACGCTCGAAACGACACGCTACAATCAGCAGCGGGCGGCCCGCGCACTCGGCTTGAGCCGGCAAGGTTTGATCAACAAGATCAAGCGCTTCGGAATCTCCATTCCGGCGGAAGCCTGAATTGGGGTGTGGGACTTCGCAAAAGCGCTCCCGGACGGTTTCGAGGGCGGCGGTTTCCTCCTACTCCCCCCGCAGCGTGACCGCCGGGTCTATCCGCGTCGACTTGCGCGCGGGCACAAAGCAGGCTGCCAAAGCGACAAACGCCAGCAGCAACGGCGCTCCCGCCAGGATAATGGGATCGCGACTGCTCGCGCCGGCGGTGCTCGACACGGTCGAGATCAGCCCGGCCAGCAAACGCATCCCCACCCAGGCGCCAGCCAGCCCGAGGACCGTTCCCGCCATCACCAGGGCCGCGCCTTCCTTCATCACCAGCCGTAGCACGTCAACGCTCCGCGCCCCCAGCGCCATGCGGATGCCGATCTCCCGGCCGCGTCGCGCCACCGAATAAGCCGTCATGCCAGCCAGTCCAATCGATGCCAGAATCAACCCGAAAAGACCTTCGAAGCCGTGAATCCACACGCCGAACCGGAACACCGACATCATCCGGGCGATCTGTTCCACCATGCTGAACGCCTGCAGCGGCGTCAGGCCCGCGTCCATCCCGGAGATTTCGCGCCGTACTATCCCGATGGCGTCCGCTCCCGGCGCCGCCCGCACCAGCAGGCTGACGCCCGTCAGCGACGGCCGCGCATAATTCTCCGGCCGAAGCGGGAAGTAGATGGCGGGCCTGGCCGGCTCCGGCGTGAAGTACATCTTCGTGTTTCGCGCTCCGCCCACCAGCTCGAACACCTCGCCGCCAATTTCGATACCCCGGCCCACCGGCCTCTCCCCGTTCCAGAAGTCGCGCATCACCCGCTCGCTGACGATCACCCCCGCCGCCCGGCCCGCCTCATCCTCGCGCCGGAAGCCGCGCCCTAGCAGAATGGGAATTCCCAGCGTCTCGAAGTAATCCTTGCCGACCACGAATTGGTCGGCGTTCCCGGCGACGGGCAGGCTTCCCGCTGCGCCTGCGGCGGTGAATGAGACGGCCGGAGGCGCCGAGAACATGGGAGCGCGATCCGTCAGGCTCGCGGCGGTCACCGAGGGGAGCCGCTGAACACGATCCAGGAGCCTCTGGAAGAAATCCACGGCCTGCGGGCCCGAATAGCCGTCGCGTATGGGATCGAGAGAGACGGCATACAGATTCTCCGTGTTAAATCCCACATCCATCCCCGTCGACCGTTGATAGCCGAGAGTCAGGATTCCGGTCAGTACGAGCAGCGTCAGCGACCCGGCTACCTGGGAAACTACCAGCAGGTTGCGCAAGCTGAACCTCCCGAATCGTTTTAGCTCAACGGAGCCGCCTTCCTTCAGCGCCGGAGCCAGATCGGTCCGCGTGGCCTGAAACGCCGGCGCCAACCCGAACGCGAGGCCGGTGAACAAGACCAGAACGAGAGTGAACAGCAGCACCCGCCAGTCCGGGTCCAGGTTAGCGCTTCCGGGCATTGGATAAGCCGCCCGGATTGAAAAGCGCAGCACGTCAGGCTGCGAAACCAGGCGCATCAGCCACACTGTGAACACCAACCCCATCGCGCCGGCGCCGCACGCCACCAACAGGCTCTCGGTCATCAACTGGCGGATCAGCCGGGCCCGGCTGGCGCCCAGGGCCAGCCGCACGGCGATCTCTCTCCTCCGGCCGGCGGCTCGCGCCAGCATCATGTTCGCGACATTGGAGCAGGCAATCAGAAGCATCAGGCCCACCAGCACGAGGGGAGACGCGATCAGCACCGGCAGGTTCTCCTTTCGGATGGGCACCAGGCGGCCGCCTGTCACCAGCAGCACGCGCCGGCCTTTCTGGTCCCGGCCGGGGTCGCCGAAGGCCCGTTCCAGTTGCCGCGCCACCGCATCCAGCTCAGCCTCCGCGCGCGCCGTCGTGACGCCGGGCTTCAGGCGCGCCACCACCTGAAACATCGGCGCGTCCCGCGACTCCAGCGCGTTATCCGCCAGTTCCGGAGCAATGCCCGCGCCGGCGGCCAGCGGCATCCAAAGGCCGGCCGGGAACATCATCGGCGCAGCGCCCAGAAAGTCTTCCGGGCCCACACCCATGACGGTGCACGGATGCCCGTTGAGCCGCAGCGTGCGGCCGATCGCCGAAAGGTCGGAGCCCATATGGTTTTGCCAGAACGGGTAGCTGACCACGACCACGCAAGTCTCGCCCGGCCGCTCCTGCTCTTCGCTGAAGAAGCGGCCCATCAACGGTCGCACGCCCAGCGTTGAGAAATACGAAGGAGTTACCAGGTGTCCCCAGACGCGCTGTGTTGTCCCGCCGTCCGAAACGGCGAACGGGGCAGGCCTATAGGCTAGCGTGGAAGAGAAAAGGTCGTGGCGTTCGCGGTAGCGCTTGTAATTCGGATACGAAGACGGCGCCCGCGGCGACACCAGCTCGTCAGCATTTTGAACAGCCGGCAGGTTGCGCAAAATGGTGGCGTTCATGAAGCTGAACGCCGCGGTCCCGCCGCCGATGCCCAGGCTCATCGAAAGCAGGGCGACAGCGACGAAGCCCGGCGACCTGGCCAGCATGCGCAGCCCGTAACGGACGTCCTGCCCGAGCTCGGCCGCGTGCTCCGCGGGAACGCGGATCGCGATGTCCAGCAGCAGACGCGCCAGTCCGGGGATCCCGTGACGCCTCCAGACCGGCTCGATGGCATCCTCGGTTACCGATGACAACTCTTCTCCGTAGACGTTCTTGAATTCGTGCGGGAACGCATTCGCCAGGGCGCGATACAGCCGCAGGCTGACCGTCACGGGGCGCCCGGATCGTCCCTCCGCTTCGGACGCAGGCGCCGTCTGCGGCGCCTGTACGGAGATCGCCGGCTCGGAACGGTCGAATCGCGTCCCGTGATAACTCATTTCCCGGATGCCGAGGTCTGCCACCGCGTCGTTCCGGTCCTCGTAGATCAGCCTGGATTCGCCCCATCCTTCGCGACGCCACCTGCGGGCCCACAGCCAGACTCCCAGGAAGATCCCGAGGAACGCGACAAACAGTTCCATCATCTGGCTCATCGTGGCAATGATCTTCGAGAGCAGCGGGACCAGCAGGCCCAGCACCACGATCCAGCAGGCCAGCAGCCGGACAAGCGGACGTTTCCCCGGCACGTAGGAGCAGGTAAACGGCAGTTGCTGCCAGCTATAGAAAAGCAGCTCAAACGCCGAAAGCGACACCAGCGCTTGCAGCGCGATCATACGGGCCGCCACCGCCCAGCCGAGCGCCATTGCGGCGGCCGGCAGCGTCACCACGTGGATCGGGGCGATGACGCACACCGCCACAAAGCGCTCCACCGCGGCCATCCACTCCCGCCGTCCCTGGCTCTCCGTGATCTGAAACACCCAGTTCGCCCGCAGCTCCACCGGCATCAGGAACGCGTGGCGCACGCCCGCCAGCACGATCAGCGTGAAGCCGACCGGCCAATACAACACCACAAACCGCACGACATCCCGCCATCCGCCAGCCCATTTCGTCGCCGCCCCGGCCAGCAGGACGCTGTTGACCATGAGGGCCAGGGCCGCCCCCGCGTAAGCCATCAGGACCAGCCGGTGGACCCGGCTGCGCGTGAAAACGTGCGCCATGAATTGGAGAATCGCCTGCTGGCGGGGCTCGCGAGTCAGCAGCGGGAGAAGGCTCGGCTTCCACGCCATTCGCGGTGCGGTCATTTCAGGACTTTCCAGCAGGAGCTTGCGGTAACGTTTGTAGGCCAATAGATACATGAGTCCGGCCGCAGCCACCGACCCCGCGGCCGCAGCCAGGCTGCGAGCCGCCATGGCGGCGAAAAACGAATCGCCGTCGCCCAGCATCACCTGGTGCAGTCCCACAAACCAGACCGGTGGCGCCCAGGCGCCGGCGTGCGGCAGACTGGCAATTTCCTCCTGCCGCCAGTTCACGATGAACCAACTGGAGAGTCCGGCCAGAACGCACGCGGCAACCAGCGCGCCTTGGACATACGTGGAAAACCGCACGAACAGGCGTGCGGGAAGGGCGTTGATCAGGATTCCCTGGATGGCCACGATCGCGAAGAAAACGAACAGGCATCCGGCTCCGGCCGAGGCAGCGCGCGCAGCCGCCTTCATCAGCGCGGGCGCGGCGGTACCCGAAGCCGCGGTGAACTGGTGGGGTGCCAGGACGGTAGGCAGCACGCACATCGCCGCTGTAACAGCGCCGGCCAGCAGCGCTACCGACACGAAGCGGGCCGCAAAAATCTCCCACGGCCGCACCGGCAGCCCGGCCAGCGCCACATGGTCGCGACGGGTGGGGAAAAACGATTGCCAGGCCAGCAGGGCCAGGACGCCCGTAATGGCGAAGACGAAGGTGAGCATCGCCAGTTGGTCCGCCAGCGCCACGGCGCGCAGCGTTTCAGGCGTTGAGTCGACCGGCCGGTGGAAGTACGGTGGATCCAGCAGAAGCAGCCCCGCGGGAATCGCCAACGCGAACGCGCTCACCGCCACGGTCAGCCATTGGCCCCGCGTGGAGAACATCTCGCTGTCGAACATGCTCGCCAGAAAGTGGCGAACCAGCTCGAATTTTGTGCCACGCGTTTCATCCAGCCCCTTCATGGCTGCATCGCCTCGAGGATGCGGCCCGCCAAGTTCGTGTTTCCGTCGTCCTGGGTGAACCGGGCGAACACGCCTTCAAGCGACGGCTGATCCATCACCTCGCGTAAGTGCGCGATCGAATCGTCCGCCACTACGCGTCCCTTACGGAGAATCAGCACCCGCGAGCAGACTCTCTCCATCACGTCGAGCACGTGCGAGCAGTAGAGAATCGTCCGGCCTTGCGCTGCCAGGCATCGAAATAGTTCGCGCACGGCGATCATTGTGTTCACGTCCAGGCCGGACAGTGGCTCGTCGAAGATCAGGATTTCCGGATTGTGCAGCAGCGCCGCCGAGAGCAGGATTTTCTGCCGCATACCCTTGGAATAGGAGGAGACCGCGCAGTCCCTGTCCTCCCAGAGCGAGAAGAGCCGCAGGAAGTCCTCTATTTTTCGGTCGAGCGCCGCCTTGGGCAGCCCGCGCAGACGCCCGGCCAGTTGAAGGTATTCGCGGCCGGACAGGAACGGATAAAGGTTCGGCTCCTCCGGCACGTAACCCAGCCGCCGCTGGAAGCCCGGCAGGTCGTCGATGATGCTCCGGCCGTTATACAGAATCCGGCCTTCGCTCGGATCCAGCAGCCCGATGATCATCTTGACGGTCGTGCTTTTGCCCGCCCCGTTCGGCCCCACATAGCCCAGGATCTCCCCGGCGTGGACGGCGAAGTTTAAGTCCTCAACCGCCGGTACGCCGTTGTATCGCTTGGTTAAGTGCCGGATTTCGAGAGTAGCCATGGATGCCAGTCTATATTGATTGATATATATACTGAGAGAGACTGAAAGTCAATGATCTAGCGCGCGCCCAGTGCCCGCACGCGACGCCCTCCACACCGGGCCAAAGCGGCAAGAGCCGGCTGCCGGCCCACAGTGATCCAGCCCTCGCTCAGGCCAAGGCGTCTTTAGAAAGGTGAAATCCTGACCACGAACCGTGGCGCCCTGGGGCTCCACGGTGCAAGGGAAATGCACAGCCGGTCACTTTAAGGCGGAACTGTCGTATGATCAATAGAGAGGAGACAACTGTCTTGTCGCTAAGGAGCTTCCTACGTCTGTCTGCGCACATACAGCTCATGCCCGTGCTGGAAAGCGGCGAGGAAACCCTGGTCGGCGGCCAGGCGGTAATTGAGGGCGTCATGATGCGCGCGCCGCACAGCTACTGCGTGGCCGTGCGCAAGCCAAATGGTGAAATCATCACCGAGGAAATGCGCGTCCCGCGCGTGTCGGAGAAGTACCCCTTCTTCCGCTATCCCGTCCTGCGCGGCCTGGGGACCCTTGGGCAGGCTATGTCCCTGGGCATCAAGGCGCTGAGATTCTCGGCCAATGCTTCGCTGTCGGACGCCGAGGCCGCCAAGGTGGAAAAGGAAGGGGAGATTTCCTCCTGGGTGCTTGGGCTGAACCTCCTGTTCTCTTTCGCGTTCTTCATTTTTCTCTATAAGTTCGTCCCGCTCTACACCGTCACGCTGCTCGAAAAAGTGTATCCCGTACTCCACGGGCGGATCGCCTTTAACCTCGCCGACGGCCTGATTCGCATGGCCATCTTTCTGGCCTTCCTCTTCCTGATCTCGCGCTGGAAGGACATACGCCGCGTCTTTCAATACCACGGGGCGGAGCACAAGGTCGTTTTCAATTTCGAGTCGGGGAAGCCGGTCACAGTGGAAAACGCTCAATCGTTCACCACGTTCCATCCGCGCTGCGGCACCAGCTTCCTGCTGGTGGTGATGATCGTGTCGATGGTGGTCTACACGTTCATTCCCTTCGACGGCTTCTTCGCCAAGCTGGCCTCGCGGATCGTGTTGCTACCCGTCATCGCCGGGCTCAGCTATGAAATGATTCGCTTCGCCGCCAAACGCCGCGGCTCGGTGCTGGCTACCCTCACCGCTCCCGGCCTCTGGCTGCAGCGCATCACCACCCAACCGCCGTCCGATCAGCAGGCCACCGTCGCAATCTGCGCGCTTGACCGCGCCATGTGGCTGGAGGCCGATCAGGGCGGCGAGCTCGTGATTTCCTAACTCCGCCGCCATGCAGTACCACCAGAAGCTCGATCATCTCGAAGAGCGCTTTGCCGGCCTGGAACGAGAGCTTGCCGATCCGGAGATCATCGCCGACGCCGACCGCTACCGCAAGGCCGCCAAAGCGCACAGCGACCTCGCCGACGTTGTGGCCCGGTACAAGGACTGGAAGAAGGTTTCGAAGGACCTGGACGAAGCCCGCCCCATGCTCCAGGAGTCCGATCCCGAGCTTAAAGCCATGGCGGTGGAGGAAATCGCCCGCCTGGAGCCGGAGAAGATCCGGCTGGAAGAAGAGCTGCGCATCCTGCTTTTGCCAAAGGATCCCAACGACGACAAAAACGTCGTGCTCGAAATTCGCGCCGGAACGGGAGGCGACGAAGCGACGCTGTTCGCCGCCGAGGTCTTCCGCATGTACAACCGCTACGCCGAGTCCCAGGGCTGGCGGGTGGAAGTGACGTCCGCCAGCGATTCGGCCGTCGGCGGCTTGAAGGAAGTAATCGCGCTCGTGAACGGCAACAAGGTCTTCTCCAAGTTGAAGTATGAGAGCGGAGTCCACCGCGTGCAGCGCGTTCCGGCCACCGAGACTCAGGGGCGCGTCCACACATCGGCGATCACCGTCGCCGTCCTCCCCGAACCCGACGAGGTCGAGATCAAGATCGACCCCAAGGACATCCGCATCGACACGTTCTGTTCGTCCGGTCCTGGCGGCCAGTCGGTGAACACCACCTATTCCGCCGTTCGCATCACGCACCTGCCCACCAATACCGTCGTCTCCTGTCAGGACGAAAAGTCGCAGATCAAAAACCGGCAGAAGGCCGAGCGCGTGCTGCGCTCCCGCCTCTACGAAATCGAACTGGAAAAGCAGCAGGCGGCGCTGGGCGCCGAGCGCCGCGCCATGGTGAAAACCGGCGACCGCAGCGAAAAAATCCGTACCTACAACTTTCCGCAGAACCGGCTCACCGACCACCGCATCGGCCTGACGCTCCACCAACTGGACCAGGTGATGGAGGGCCGGCTGGATCCCATCATCGAAGCGCTGACCACCCACTTCCAGACCGAAAAGCTGAACAGCCGGGCCGAGGACGCGGCGTAAGCGGCAGGGCGGTGGCCTTTCTCGCGATTCGTGAAGCCCTGCGGCAGGGGGCGGAAATCCTGGAGCGCGGCGGTGTACCCGTCCCCCGCTTGACCGCCGAGATCCTGCTCTGCCACGCCCTGGGCCGGGATCGCTCCTATCTCTACACGTATCCCGAGCGCGAGCTGCGCGAAGTCGAGTGGATCCATTACGGCCGCTATCTCAACGAGCGCCTCGAAGGCAAACCCACCCAATACATCACCCGAAAGCAGGAGTTCTACGGCCGGACGTTCCTGGTGACCCCCGACGTGCTGATCCCGCGTCCCGAAACCGAGCACGTCGTAGAGACCGCCCTCCGCTTCGCGCCCCGGCGCATAGTCGACATCGGCTGCGGCTCCGGAGCCATCGCCGTGACGCTGGCGTTGGAGTGTCGGGCGGAAATCTGGGCTACCGACCTCTCTCTCCCCGCGCTCGGAGTCGCGAGCCGCAACGCCGCGACGCTCGGCGCGGGAGTTCGCTTCGTCGCCTGCGATCTCGCTTCCGCCCTCGCCCGCGCCTCGTTCGACCTGGTCGCCTCCAACCCCCCTTACGTACCCGAGCAAGAACTGCCTGGGCTCCAGCGTGAAGTCCGCGACTTCGAACCCCACCTGGCGCTGGTCGGCGGTCCCACCGGTTTTGAAGTCTACGCCCGCCTCATCGCGGACGCAGCCCGCATTCTGAAACCGGCGGGCCGTCTGGTGATGGAGCTTGGCTACAATAGTGCCGGAAGGGTTGAAGAGCTTTTACAGGACCGCTTCGAGGAGATCGCCTTCACCTCCGACCTTGCGGGCTATCCGCGCGTAGTCTCGGGCCGTGTGAAATCGTGATGCCCCATGAATACTTACTTCCACGTCGACATGGACGCCTTCTTCGTGTCGGTGGAAGAGCTCTACGATCCCTCACTCAAAGGCAAGGCCGTCGTCGTCGGCGGTAAGGCCACTGAACGCGGCGTCGTCTCCGCAGCATCCTACGAGGCCCGCAAGTACGGTGTCCATTCCGCCATGCCGCTCCGCACCGCCTACCAGCGCTGCCCTCACGCTCTCTTCATCGACGGCCACCCCGAGCGCTACCGTGAATCCTCGCAAAAGGTCCACGCCGTTCTCGACCGCTTCACGCCCGTCGTCGAGATGGCCTCCATCGACGAAGCCTACCTCGACATGACCGGCACGGAGCGCCTGCTCGGGCCCCCGCTCGCCGCCGCGCATTCACTCCACCAGGCTATGAAGGCCGAGACCGGCCTCAACTGCTCCATCGGCATCTCTCGATCCCGCATGGTGGCAAAGGTTTCGTCGGACCAGGCCAAGCCCAATGGCATTGTCTGGGTATTGCCGGGTTTCGAGGCCCCCTACCTCGCTCCGCTCGACGTGCGAAAGATCCCCGGCGTGGGCAAAGTCACCGAGAAGCGCCTGCACGATCTGGGGATCCGCAAGGTCGGCGACCTGGCCGTGCTCGACGACGATTTCCTGCGCAAGCAGTTCGGCCAATGGGGACTGGTGCTGGCCGGCAAGGCCCGAGGCTTCGATGCCGGCGGCTGGTTCGACACTCCCATCGGCGAGGACGAGGGGCCCAAGTCGATGAGTCATGAGCACACCTTCGGCGTCGACATCGCCGACATCGAGATCCTCGAATCCACGCTTGCCAGGCTTTCCGAGATGGTCGGCCGCCGCCTCCGCGAGAGCGGCCTGCACGCCCGCACCATCCAGCTCAAGCTTCGATACACGGATTTCACTACCATCACCCGCGCCCATTCGCTCGACCACACGACGCAGCTCGACACGGAATTGTACGAACAGTCGCGGGCGTTGTTCCACGCGAATTGGAAGCCCGGCGCCGCCGTGCGGCTGCTGGGAGTGCAGGCATCGGGCTTTGGTGCGGACGACTCGCAGCTCAACTTGCTCGACGGCGGGAAAACCGAGAAGTGGCGGCAGGCGCTGACGGCCGCCGACCGCGTCCGCGACAAATACGGCGATTCCGCAGTCGGCCTGGCCCGAGGACTGAAGGGCGCTTTTCGCGAGCGCACGCACGAGGCGTTGCCGGAGCGTAAGAAGCCCCAAACCTGAGCCTGTCTACACGGGCGGGGACACCAGGCGAGAACGCCTGGGTCACCACTCTGAGTAAGCGGTACCCTCCAGGCTCTTCCGGCCGGACCCGCTCCTCACATCCCAGATGCCCGGCTCCGCGGGATTCACTGCGCTCGCCGGATCCTCCACTAGTACCCTCCACGTCCGGGGGCTGTCCGTCGCCGGATCCTTCGGAATGGCTCGAAGGTAGCCCTCCCGTACCAAGTCGTCCAGCAACTGCGGCGCCCGCCGCTTGTCGTGGGAGTACTCGTCGATCTGTGTTCGCAGCGTAAAAAGCTGGTTCTTGAGAACGCTCTCCTTCGCCCGTGTCATTGCAGGCTGATACACAGGAATCGCGATGGAGATCAAAATCCCGACGATGCCCATCACGACCAGCAGCTCAATTAGCGTGAATCCGCGCCGGAAGCCTCGCTCCATATCTCCACGGCTCTGCCATCGACCGCGCACCCAACACCCTAACCCGGCGTGGACTACGGCTCCGCCGTAGTCCACGCCTCACCATTCCGCGTATGCCGTTCCTTCCAGACTCTTCTGGTCGGAGCCGCTCTTCACGTCCCAAATCCCCGGCTCGGTCTGGCTGGCCGCCTTCAGCGCGTCCTCCATCTCCACTTTCCAGCTCTGGCTGGTGCCGGTCATCGGATCGATCGGCACCTCGCGCAGGTACCCTTCCGACACCAGGTCCTGCAGCGACTGCGGCGCCTTCTGCTTGTCGTAGGTGTACTCGTCGATCACCGTTCGCATCGTGAACAGGTTGTTCTTGAGCACGCTCTCCTTCGACCGGATCAGCGCCCGCTGGTACACCGGTATAGCTAGCGAGACCAGGATTCCGATGATCGCCATGACGATCAGGATCTCGATCAGCGTGAAGCCGCGGCGGCCTTTTTCCCCGGGTATCATTCTCCTCACCATTCCGAATACGCCGTGCCGTCCAGCGCCTTATCGAGGCTCTTGCTGTAAATGTCAAACAGGTTCTGTCCACCCCACGACAGCGACTTCGGGTCGTCCTGCGTGCTGCGTTTGCCCCAGTCGAGCGAGTTGGTCATCGGGTCCTTGGGAATGCGCCGCAGAAATTTGATCTTCTTGTCCGGATGATTCGCCGCCTTCACGCCTTCGGCCAACACTTCCAACGTCTCCGGATACCCGTCGCTGCCTTCCTTCTGAATTCCCAGGTCCCCGCGGTCAGCCGCGTCTTTGTACTTGTCGATGGCCTTGCGGATCTCGACCAGCGCCATGCGAAGCTCGCGCTCTTTCTCGCGCCGTACCTTCATCCGCGCCATCGGCACGGCCATCGAGGTCAGCAGCAGCATGATAGTGAAGGCGACAATCAGCTCGATCAGCGTCAGGCCGCGCTGGTTTCTTCTGCGCTTCATTTCACTTCGGTCATTTCACTTCGATGGCCAGCTCCGGTTTCGGCGACGACGGCACTTCCTGCAGCCGCCCGTTGCGCAGCGTCAGCTCGCTGAACGTAATGCTGGTCGCGCCCTTCCCCACCGCCTGGAACGTCAGCGTGGCCAGCGCGCCGGATCCGCCGATGCCTCCGCCTCCAGGCAGCCGGCTCAGCGTCACCGTGGCCTCGCCCGTGTCGTTCTGGATATTCTTCACCACCGGCCCGATCTTCAGCCCGTCCGAGCTGAGGAACCCTCCGGGGACGACGTCGTTCAGGTGGACCACCTTCGGATCGAATTTGAACCGCATCGGCGTCTGGAAAATGTCCTTGGCGTCGTCGATCATCAGGGTTACCGTCACCGCGCTCCCCTGCTGTGCTTCCACGCGGGGCGGATTAAACGTCAGCTTCGGACCCACCGGCTTCGGGGGCTCCGGCTTCGGCGCTTCCACCTTCGGCGGTTCCACCACCACCGGGGCCGTCACAGGGGGCGCCGCGGTACCTGGCTGCCCCGCCGGTCCCGGTTGAGCGGCCGGCGTCGCGCCGCGCCGAGGCGCATAGTTCAGCTTCACCACCTGGTCATTGCCCACCGAGACGCCCTTCGTGTCGTAATCTTTGATTTCCGGCGAGCGCACGATGTGCGGCACCAGCACAAACAGCAGCTCGCTCTCGTTCTTCTCCAGCTTCTCGCTCGAAAACAGGCGGCCCAGCAGCGGAACCATCGAGATGTAAGGAACGCCGGTCTTGGTCTTGGTCTCCTGCGCCGTTACCAGGCCCCCCAGCACGTTGGCTTCGCCTTCCTTGGTGCGCAGCTCGAAGCTCACCTTGCGCTGCCCGATGATCGGCTGATCGATGCCGCCCAGGCTCACCGTGCCGCGCTGCGCGGAAATGTCCACGTCCACTTTCATCGAAACTTCGTCGGTGCCGTGGATCTTCGGCGTGATGTCCACGTTCACGCCGACGTCGATGAACTGGAATTGCGTGTTGACCAGTGGATTGATGCCCACGCCGCCGATGCCCGGCTGGAAGCTGCCGCTGGCGATCGGGATGCGGTCGCCGATCTTGAGCGAAGCCTTGGCGCTGTCGGCCACGCGGACCTGCGGGGATTGCAGCACGCGAGTAGAGTTGTCCGTCATCAGCAGCTTCAACTGCCCGTTGGGCAGCACCACCGAATAACCGTTGATCGAAACCTTGCGTCCGATGATGCTGGCCGCGGCGGTGGTGGCGGCCGCCGCCGGCGTCGGCGTCGAGCCGTTCGAACCCGAACCGCTCGCTGGGGTCGTCGGGGTCGCCTGCACTCCCTTGTTATACGTAATCGGCGAGGTGATGCCTTCCGGAAACGCCGACGTGACGAACTCCAGCGACCGCGGCCCGCGAACATATTCCATCACCAGCACGTCGATCAGCACTTCGGATTTCGGCTTGTCCAGATCCGTGATCACCTTTTCCGCCAGCGCTACCCGGTCCGCTTCGCCGCGCACGATAATCGCCATCTGCGCGTTATAGGTGAACAGGCGGCGGATGTCGCAGATGCCGCGCACCGTGGTGGCGATTTCCTGCAGCTCCTGCGGCGTGTTCACGTTGGTCAGGTAGAACACCTTCATTACCTGCTCTTCGTAGTCGCGCCGCTTGGTGGTGTTGTCCTGCGTCACGAAAATGCTGTTGGCCGAAAGCGGCTTCCAGAATGCTTTGGTCAGCACCGAAAGGTGATCCAGCGCCTCTTCCAGCGTCGAGTTCGTAAACTCCACCGACTGGTTGCGCGCGCCGGCCTGCGTGAATTCAGGATCGAACAGAACGTTGATCCCGGCGATCTTGCCCACTGTCTCAAACAGAACCTTGGGCGGTTGGTTGTTCATCTTGAGATTGAACGGCGCCTGCGACAGCGGACGCAGCTCGGGGACCGCCTGGATGCGCTCCACGCGCTCTTCGGTCTGCTTCTTCGCGGCTTCCGACGGCGTCAGGCCCCGCTCTTCCGGCTTGGCCTCACCGGCGGCCTCTTTTTTTTTCTCCCGCTCGATCATCCCTCGCGTGCGTCGCACTTCCATCTCGGCGATCGAGGATCCCGGATCGAGGGCGTAGGCTTTCTCGAACTCGGCCAGCGCCTCGTCCAGCTTGCCGTCCAGCCGCAGCTTCTGGCCGGCGTCCACGTGCTTCTGGCCGGCCTGGAAGCGGACGCGGTTGGTGGCCAACTGGTAGGCGGGGTCGGCCGGGTCGGTGCTCAATGCCTGCTCGTACAGGCTCAAAGCTTTGTCGTAATCCTTTCGCACTTCCGCGTCGCGGGCATCGCGCATCAGCTTCTCACCCTTGCGGGTCCGGCCGTCTACCGGCGGTACTGCCATCGCGACCGCAAGGATGATTGCTAACTTATTGGAAGCACGCATGTTATAGACCGTTGTGTTATACTTAAGCTTTCGCGGAGTCCGCCTTTTTCTCCACATAGAAGTCTGACGAGCAAGCGCCGGTCTCCGTGCAGGATAAATACCTTGGCCGAGAAAGATTTCCAGAACCGCATCCTCAGCGACAACCGTCAGGCGAGCCACAACTATTTCCTCTCCGACCGTTTTGAGGCCGGCATCGTGCTCACCGGGACTGAAGTCAAAGCCGCCAAGGCCGGCAAGATTCAACTCAAGGACGCGTTCGGCGACATCGACCGTGGCGAGGCTTGGCTGCGCAACGCCCACATCAGCGAGTACTCGCACGGGAATCTGCAGAACCACGCCCCCATGCGTCCGAGAAAACTCCTGTTGCACCGCGATGAGATCGAGAAACTGATCGGCAAGACCCGGGAGAAAGGCCTCTCCCTGATTCCGACCAAGGTCTACCTGAAAAAAGGCAAAGTGAAGTGCGAGCTGGCTCTGGCCAAAGGCAAAAAGATGCACGACAAGCGGGAAGCCGAGCGCAACCGCTCCGCCGAAGAAGAGGCCAGGCGATTCCGCACTCGATAGCTACCATGTAATCCACCTGACATTATGGAAACGAAACTGATCGCCACACCCATCGAGACCGCCGAATGCGACGCCGCCGTCATCCTGACTTTTGAAGACGCCCCCGGCGAGCGCCTTGCCGCCACCGTCAAGGAACTCTACGACGGCAAAGAGTATTCCGGCAAAGCCCTGGAATCCGTCCTGCTGCACCGCCCCGAAGGCTTCGCCGCCCGGCGTGTCCTCCTCCTGGGCGGCGGCAAGAAGGAGAAATTCACGCCCTCCGAGCTGCGCAAGGCCGCCGGTGCCGCGGTGCGAATGCTGAAGGCGAAGTCGCTCAAGAAGCTCGCGCTGCTGCTGGAATCCGGCTACGATTCCGCAGAGCACGTCGCAGCGGCGGTTGAAGGCGCCATCCTCGGCAACTTCGAGCCGGACCAATATAAGAGCGACCGCAACGGTGGCAAGAGCGTCGACGCGCTGACGCTGGCCGTTCCGGAAGCGACCGCCGCGCTCGACGCCGCGCTCTATCGCGGCCGCATCCTCGCCGAAGCCCAGAACTTCACGCGTGAGCTGGTGAACGAGCCGTCCAACCGCCTCAACCCCACCATCCTTGCCGACCGCGCACGCCAGATGGCCAATCTGAACGGCCTGGAATGCGAAGTGCTGGACGAGGACCGCATGCGCGCCCTCGGCATGGGCGCGCTGCTAGGTGTGTCCCAAGGCAGCGCGCAGGCACCCGCGCTGATCGTGCTTCGCTATAAGCCCGCCGGCGCGAAAGAAGGGGTCCATCTCGGCCTGGTGGGCAAGGGTGTCACTTTCGATTCAGGCGGCTTGTCGCTGAAGCCCGCCGACGGCATGGAAAAGATGAAGTACGACATGGCTGGCGGCGCGGCGGTAATCGGCGCCATGCGCGCCATCGCGCAGCTCGGGGCGCCCATCCAGGTCACAGGCCTTGTTCCCGCCGTCGAGAACATGACGGGCAGCGGCGCGCAACGCCCCGGCGACATCGTAACCTCTATGTCCGGGAAGACCATCGAAGTCCTCAACACCGACGCTGAAGGCCGCCTGATTCTCAGCGACGCGCTCACCTACGCCAGGCAACTGGGATGCACTCACCTGGTGGACGCGGCGACGCTGACTGGCGCCATCGGGGTCGCGCTGGGCCACATTTATATGGGGCTGTTCGCCTCCGACGACGCGCTGCGCGAGAGGGTGCAGGCGGCCGCCGCCGCCGAAGGCGAGCGCATGTGGCACCTGCCGCTCGACGACGACTATAAGGACTATCTCAAGAGCGCCTTCGCTGACCTGCCGAATATCGGCGGCCGTTACGGCGGGTCCATCACCGCGGCGTATTTTCTGAAGGAGTTCGCCAGCCCCACGCCGTGGGTGCATCTCGACATCGCCAACACCGCCTGGCTCGACGACGCCAAGCCGTTTCCGTCCAAAGGGCCCTCCGGAGTGACCGTCCGCACCTTCGTGCGCCTGGCCACCGATTGGAGTAACTGACCGTCAGGAGAATGAACCAGCACCCTCAACCCGGGAAAGTCTACTTGGTCGGCGCCGGCCCCGGGGACGCCGACCTCATCACCTGGAAGGGCAGGCTTGTTCTGGAGCGCGCCGGCGCGGTTCTTTATGACAACCTGGTCAGCCGCGCGCTGCTGGCCCTGGCCCCCGCAACCGCCGAGCGCCTCTACGTCGGCAAGAAGAAATCCGTCCACGCCTTCACCCAGGACGAAATCTCCGGCTTTCTGATCGAGCGCGCCCGCCGCGGCCTCACCGTCGTGCGCCTCAAAGGCGGCGACCCGTTCATCTTCGGCCGCGGCGGCGAAGAGGCCGAGGCCCTCGCCGACGCGGGTATTCCTTTCGAAGTGGTCCCCGGCGTTACCACCCCGCTCGGAATCGCCGCTTACTGCGGTATCCCGCTCACGCACCGCGATCATACCTCCGTCGTCACCTTCGTCACCGGACACGACCCCGGGCTCATCGACTGGGCCAAAGTCGGCCACGCCGAAACGCTGGTGCTCTTCATGGGGCTCACCACTTTCCGCCCCATCGTCGACGCCATCCTCGCCGCCGGCCGCTCCCCCGACACACCCGCCGTCGCCGTGCGCTGGGCCACACGCTCGGACCAGCAGACCGTTGCCGGCACGCTCGGCACCTTGGCCGGCCTCATTGAAGAGAGCCACATGCATCCTCCGGCCACGATTCTGATCGGCGAGGTCGTCAGTCTGCGCTCCAAGCTCAACTGGTTTGAGAGGCTCCCGCTGTTCGGCCGGCGCATCGTAGTGACCCGCGCTCAGGACCAGGCCGGCGCGCTGTCGTCACGCCTCCACGCCCTGGGCGCCGACGTCGTCGAGTTGCCCACCATCGAGATCCGCCCGGCCGGGGACTACAGCGGGCTAGATCGCGCCATCGGCCAAATCGAAACCTACGACTGGCTGCTCTTCACTTCGGCCAACGGTGTCCGTTTTTTCTTCGACCGCCTGGACCGCTCTCCGCGCGACTTGCGCGGTATCCGCGGGCGCATCGCGGCCATCGGCCCGGCCACCCGTTCCGCGATCGAGGCGGCGCATCTTAAAGTGGACGTCTCCGCCGCCGAGTTCGTCGCCGAAGGGCTCGTCGACGCGCTCGCCGGACATCAGATGGCGGGCAAGCGCGTCCTGCTGCCGCGCGCCCGCGTCGCCCGCGACACTCTGCCCGTCGCCCTGGCCGCACGAGGCGCATCCGTAGATGTGGTCGAAGCCTACTGCACCGTGCTCCCCGAAAACGTGCCCGCGCGAGTCGCCGAGCTTTTCACCTCCGGCAAGAAGCCGGATTGGATCACCTTCACCAGTTCGTCCACGGTCGAAAACTTCGCTAAAGCCGCCGGAAGCCCGGCTGTGCTGGAAGGCGTGAACGCGGCCTCCATTGGCCCAGTGACCTCCGCAACAGCAAAGAAATTGGGCATCCGGGTTGCCGCGGAAGCATCCAGTTATGATGTGGATGGTCTGGTGGCCGCGATTCTGGCGAAGGGTATAATCAGACAGTGAGATTTGCCGCTATCCTCTTCGTCCTTTTTTCGCTCGCCGGCTGCAAGCGCAGCATTGAGACGAAAGAGGCTGTCCGTCAAGGCGTCCTGGACGCTGTCGCCTCGCGAGTAAACTTGTCTTCGATGGACGTCGACGTGACCACAGTAAACTTCAAGGGCGAGACTGCCGAGGCCACGGTGGACTTCCGGCCGAAAGGAGCGGCGCCCGGATCCGGAATTCAGATGAAGTACACCCTGGAAGAGAAGGGCGGCAAGTGGGTTGTGAAGGGCCGCTCGGACAAATCGGGTGGTACTCCCCATGGGGGCGATCCCCACGACACACCGACGATGCCCGGAATGCCCGGGGCGGGAGAGATGCCGCAGGGGCATCCTACGGCGCCAGGTGGCGCCGCGCCGGGAGCCGAATCCAGGAAATGAGTGTTTAGTTTGACATGAAAGTTGCGGTCTTGGGGGGAGGCCCGTCTGGAGCATTTGCCGCCGAACAGCTTGCTGCGGCGGGCGTGACTACTATTGTCTTCGACGAAAGGCTGGCCTGGGAAAAGCCTTGCGGCGGCGGCTTGACCTACAAAGCTTACAGCCAGTATCCATTCCTTCTCCACAACGACGCCCCCAAGAAGCTGGTACATGAGAGCGTCCTGGCCGCGCCCAAAGCCGGCGAGGTGACGCTCAAACTGGACGAGCCGCTGTTGATTTACTCCCGCCTCGATTTGAACGGGATGCTGCTTGAGCGCGCCCAGCGTGCGGGCGCCCAGATCGAACAGACCCGTATCCTCGCCATAGACCGTCAGGACAACGGCTGGCGTCTCGAAACCAAGACCGGCTCGCTTCAGGCCGACTTCTGCATCGTCGCCACAGGCGCGCGCAATCCGCTCCGCGACGTGGGCACGCAACTCGCGCCCGGCGACGCCATGGTCGCGCTCGGCTATTACGTTTGCAGCCGGCAGGACCGCATCGACATCCAGTTTCTGCCCAACCTCGAAGGGTACATCTGGGTCTTCCCGCGCTGCGGCCATCTCTCCGTCGGCATCTGCGGCAAAGGCGAACCCGCGCAGGTGCTGCGCCAGCGGCTGGAACGCTATATGGCGGAAAAGGGCCTTCCCGTCAAAGGCTCTACCTTTTACAGCCACCTGCTGCCATCGCTCGAAACTTCGTCGTGGAAGAAGAACCGCGTCGCCGGCGACCGCTGGATGGCGGTGGGCGACGCCGCCGGCCTGGTCGATCCCATCACCGGAGAAGGACTCTACTACGCGGTGCGCTCGGCCGACTTGGCAACCAAAGCGCTGCTGCAGGAACAGGGCGGCTGGCTCGAAAAAGTCGCTGCCTACCGCAAGCTGCTGCGACGCGATTTCGCGCACGACCTCGAGTTCGGCTCACGCTTGTCCAAGCGCATGTATCTCGGCAATTTCCTGTTCCGGTCCATCCCGGCGCGCATGGTCCAATTCACGCGGCGGAGTCCCCGCTTCGCCTCCCTCATGCAGGACCTGTTCGCTGGCACGCAGCCCTACCTCGGTTTGAAGAACCGGCTGCTGAACAATCTGAACGGCAGTCTTTTTGAAATTGCGATGAGCTTCGGAATCAGCCGTGTGTTGCCCGGCAGCCCCCGCACATGATCCACAAGAAATCCGCCGAACTGTTCGCCCGCGCCCAGGCCTTGATCCCGGGCGGGGTCAATTCCCCCGTGCGCGCGTTCCGCAGCGTGGGCGGCGACCCGCTGTTCATCGCCCGCGGCGAAGGCGCGCATCTCTTCGACGTCGACGGCAACGAATACATCGATTACGTCGGCTCCTGGGGCCCGCTGCTGCTCGGACACCGCCATCCCGAGATTCTGAAAGCTCTGGAAGAGGCGCTCGAGATCGGCACCAGTTTCGGGGCGCCCACCGAGCGGGAAGTGGAACTGGCCGAGGCCATCCGCGCGGCCGTCCCGTCGGTCGAAATGGTCCGCCTGGTCAACTCGGGCACCGAAGCCACCATGTCGGCCATCCGCCTGGCCCGCGGATTCACCGGCCGCGACCTCACGGTGAAATTTGAAGGCTGCTACCACGGCCACGTCGATTCGCTGCTGGTGAAGGCAGGCTCGGGCATGGCTACGCTCGGCATCGCCGACACGCGCGGCGTGCCCAAAAACTTCGCCGATTCCACCATCCCGCTGCCATTTAACTCCGTGGACGCGGTGGAGCAGGCCTTCCGCAATCACCGCGGCGCGATTGCTTCCGTGATCGTCGAGCCGGTTGTCGGCAACATGGGATGCGTTCCCCCCCAGCCCGGATTTCTGGAGGCTCTGCGGGAGATCACATCGCGCGACGGTGCGCTGCTGATCTTCGACGAGGTGATGACCGGCTTCCGCGTCGCCCCCGGCGGCGCCCAGCAGTTGTACGGAATCAAACCGGACCTCACTACGCTGGGTAAAGTGATCGGCGGCGGGCTTCCCATCGGCGCCTACGGCGGCCGCGCCGATATCATGGGCCACATCGCGCCGTCCGGACCCGTCTACCAGGCAGGCACGCTTTCGGGTAATCCCCTAGCGGTTTCGGCGGGCCTGGCGATGCTCCGCCACATTGTTGCCAATCCCGGAATCTACGCCCGCATGGAAGCGATGGGTGCGCGACTGGCAGCCTCAGCGCCCCCTGGCATCACCGTCAACCGCGTCGGCTCCATGTTCACATTCTTCTTCGCCGCCGGTCCGGTGACTTCGTGGGACTCGGCCAAACTCGCCGACACGGTGAAATTCGGCCGCTTCTTCCGCGCCATGCTGAAACGCGGGGTCTACCTCGCCCCGTCGCAGTTCGAAGCCGCCTTCCTGTCCGCCGCCCACACTGAAGAAGATATAGCCAGGACCCTCGCCGCGGCCGGCGAATCCTTCGCCGCCTAAGCCGCCGGAACAAACAGCCGGATCAACAGGAAGGTAATCCAGGCCACTGTCGCCGATGCCGGAATCGTCAGAACCCACGCCCAGACGATGTCCGTCGCCAGCCCCCAGCGGACCGCTTTCAGGCGCTGCACCGAACCCACGCCCACTATTGCGCCTGCAATCACGTGCGTCGTGGACACCGGCTGGTTCAGTGCCGACGCCACGAGGATCGCCACGCCCGCGCCCGTCTCCGCACAGAATCCCCCGCGCGGTTTCAGTTTCGTCAGCCGCGCGCCCATTGTGCGCACGATGCGCCACCCGCCGGACATCGTCCCCAGCGCGATGGCCGCGTGTGCCATCAGCAGCACCCACATCGGCACCTCGAAACGATCCAGGTAACCGGTAGTCACCAGCACCCCGGTGATGATTCCCGCCGTTTTCAGCGCGTCGTTCTTGCCATGCGAAAAGCTGAACAGCGCCGCCGAAATCAACTGCAGCTTGCGGAAGTAGACGTCCATCGCGCTTGGGCTGGAGCGCCGGAAGGCCCACATGATGGCGACCATCATCGCGTAGGCGATGAACAGGCCCAGCGCCGGCGCGACCACGATCGATACCAGCGTCTTTGTCCAGCCGGCCCACAACACGGCGTCAAAGCAATGCGAGAACCCCCGCACCACGCTCACACGCGCCATCGCCGCGCCGGTGTAGGCCCCGATCAGCGCGTGCGACGAGCTTGTCGGCAGGCCGAAATACCAGGTGATCAGGTCCCACACAATCGCACCCAGCAGGCCCGCCATGATGACCCAGGGCGTCACGATATTCAGGTCCACCAAGCCCGTGCCCACTGTCTTGGCCACCCCGGTGCCGCCGAAAAACGCCGCCACGAAATTGAAAAAGGAGGCCCACAGGACCGCTTGAAAGGGCGTCAGCACCCGCGTCGCGACGACCGTAGCCACAGAGTTCGCCGCGTCGTGAAAACCGTTGATGTAGTCGAAGACCAGAGCGATGAAGATGATGCCAATCGCGAGAGCGAGTTTGGAATCCATACCCGCTAGCTGTTCTTGACCACGACTTCCTGCAACGCGTCGGCAACGTCCTCGCACCGGTCGGTGGTTGCTTCGAGGAACTCGTAAACTTCCTTCAACTTGATGATGGTGACCGTGTCTTTCTCCTTGGTGATCAGGTCGGCCACAGCCTTGCGCACCAACTGGTCGGCGACGCCTTCCAGGCGGTTGATCTCGATACAATGCTCAAGCACCGGCTCGCTCTTCTCCAGCGCCTGAAAGGCTTTCTCCATGCTCACCGTGCACAGGAACACGATCTCGCACACCTCGATCATCGTCGGAGGGATCGGTTCCAGATGGTAGGCCACCATCCGGTGCGAGGTGTCTTCGATTCCGTCGATCACGTCGTCCAGGCGCGAGGAAAGCGCGTGAATGTCTTCCGGATCGATGGGTGTGATGAAGGTCTGGTTCAGACGGGTGAAGGTACTGTGAATAATCTCGTCACCCTTCTCTTCCAGAGCTTGAATCTCTTCGCTTGCGGTCTTTAGGCGCGAATTTCCCGCTTTCACGCCTTCCAGCAGCAGCTTGGCCGCTTGAGAGATCACTTCCAGTTGCTGCATGAACGAGGCGAAGAACTTCTCTTCGCGCGGCAGGAGCCTCATAACTTCCTTCTTTTTTGAGAACCAGTTTGGGTGCGACCGAAGCTACAGGAGAACATTTAGTGTAGCAAGTCGAATGTTAATATTCCGTTACAATCGGGAACAGCTCGGGTTCCGGAGTGGGCAACCGGCCGCCTGGCTGACCTTCCAGATACCGCGTGTCCAGCAGCCGGCTGTGGTCGATGTTCCCCATCGCGGATAGGATGTTTTCCTTGAGGTGCGGGTGTTCCTGCTCCAGTTCCGCGAACACATCCCGGATGGACCGCCGCACGGTACCCGTGCGCTGGCTGCAGCCGCAGGGGATTACCGGCGCCCCCAGCGAGGCGGCAAAGGCCGACGTAACCTCCTCCGTGACGAATACCAGCGGCCGGATCAGCCGAAATTCGCCGTCCCGCGAACGCGTCACCGGCGGCATCGAGCTCAGCTTGCCGGTAAACATCGTATTGCGGAACAACGCCTCGCAGAAATCGTCGGCGGTATGGCCGAAGGCAATAACGTTGGCTCCCAAGCCCCGGGCAATCTGGTACACCGCCCGCCGCCGGTAACGGCTGCACAGGTCGCAGCCGTGATCCGGCTGCTCCTCCAGCAGCCGGAAGGAAGGATTGTCCCGATAATACGTCCAGTCGATCCCCCGCGCCTTCAGATACTCGCCCAGCGGTTCGATCGGCCGCAGAAACTTTCCTTGTTCCACCGTGAAGGCGCACACCGAGAATTCGATGGGAGCTTTCCGCGCCATGCGCAGCAGCGCCTCCAGCAGCGTTACCGAATCCTTACCGCCAGATAGAGCCACGGCGACGCGGTCCCCGTCCCGGATCATCCCGAACCGGTGGATCGCCTCGCCCACCTTGCGCAACAGTACCTTTTCCAGATCCATTCGCTTCCTTTACCTCGGTGACGCAAGCCTTCTCGCCTGCCCTCCACGGCCCGCCAACCTTGATTATACCGGCCGCTCAGTTTTATCTTGATGGAACCATGCCCGCCCTCAAGGCTTACACCGAAGCCGTCGCGCGAGTAGTCCGCTCGATTCCGCGCGCGCGCGTCGCGACCTACGGACAAGTTGCCGCCGCCGCCGGCTTTCCCCGCGCCGCGCGCGCAGTCGCCTCCGCCCTCCGCGCCGGCCCCAAGGGAATGCCCTGGCAGCGCGTCGTGGGCAGCGGCGGCCGCATCCTCCTGCGCGGTGAAGCCGGGCTGGAGCAGCGGATGCGCCTTGAAGCCGAAGGCGTCGAATTCCGCGGACGCTCCATCGCCAAGGCGTACCTGCTGCGAAAGCTTCCCCGCGTTAAGGCCGCGCCGCGCCGCGCCGCAAAATCCCCGTAAAACTTTCGTCAAGAATATTAAGAACATCAACCGTACGCGCCTTGGCGGGCCGCACCCTCGGTGCTGCCAAAGCCGGCTGATGGAAGCTCCAACAACCGCTTACTGACGTGCGCGGCTCAGTAGACTCAATCCATTACCGGGCCGCGGCCGTCAAGGAGCGCTTTTCCCCACTGAGCCCCCTGCGCCGCCGCGCAAACTGCGCAGAGGTTTTACACAGCCCTTCGAGACATCGCGTCCACGCGGCGTGTTCCTAAAGCGAGAAGCAATTACTGCCTTGCTCCGCGATTCCGCCCCGCGCACGCCGGACCGTGTAGAAGTGCGTGTGTTAGATCTCTTCAGGAGTTTATGAGCCGGAATATATTCTTCCAACTAGTCTTGCCGGGTCTGTGCTGTCTTCCCGCCTGCTTCCTCCAGCAGGCAAGCGCCCAGGCCCCCAGCGCCACTTTCGGCGACGTCGTGCGCATCGGCGGCACGCCCTCCGACGCGGTCCTCGATGAATCGCGCGGCCGCATCTACCTGGTCAATCAGAACGCCGGCCGCGTCGACCTCTACAGTTACCTGGAGCAGCGCGTCATCGGGAACATCCCGGTCGGCAGCTCGCCCGTCGCCGCCGCCATGTCCATGGACAGCCGCTATCTCTATGTCACCAACAACGGCAGTTCGTCGCTCTCCGTCATCGATCTCGCCAGTACGTCCATCTCCCAGACCGTCGCCCTCAGCGCCAATCCCGAAGGCGTCGAGGTGGGCGCCGACGGCCGGGTGCTGATCTCCACCGAAGGAACCAGCTCCACCGACCAGATCAACTCCCTGCTCATCTTCGACCGTCTGCAAAGCTCCGGACAGCAGATCACGCCGGTCTCCTTCCCTCCCCCGCCGCCCACGCCCTCGCCCTTGAATCCGGTCACCATCGGCCGGCCCACCACCACTTTTCGCGGCAAGCTCATCCGCACCCCCGACGGCGCGTTCATCATCGGGCTCAGCACTGTCAACAACAACGCCCAGACTATTGTCTTCGTCTATGAAACCAGCTCCGGCACCATCCTCCGCAGCCGCACCGTCACCGGACAGTCGACGGTCCTCTCCGTATCGCCGGACGGGGCGCGCTTCATGGCCGGATTCACGCTCTACGACACGGCCTCGCTGAACGTGCTTGCCCAGTTCACGTCCGCCAACGTTCCGTTTCCGCTCAGCACCACCGGAACCGCCAATTTCAATTCCACGCAGAACATGGGCGGAAGTGCCTTCACCGCCGACGGCGCGACGCTGTACAGCGCCTTCAACGTAGCGCCCGTGACCAACCCGGCCAGCCGCCCACAGGCATCCACGCTTCTCATCTCAAACCCGCGCAACCTCGGCGTCCGGCTCGGCATCAAGATTCCCGAAAGCATCGTCGCGAAGATGCTGATCCTCTCCGGCGGCGACGAGGCATGGGGTCTTTCTGAATCCGGCCTCGTCCACCTGCCGCTGGCCACTCTCTTCGATTACCCCATCCTGGTTCCCGCCACGACTACCGTGTTCCTCGCCGTCCACTACTGCAACCGCGGCCGGGCGCAAGGTGCCGTGGCCGTCCACAACCTAGCCAGGGCCACGCCGACCTTCAGCGTGACCCAACCGATCGCGGCCCTGACCCCCCAACCCGCAACCTCGATCACCCCCTCGCCAACCACGGCACCTCTAACACCACTACGTCACGTCAAGCCCCCACCAGC
>JACXTT010000243.1_pt1 | contig 90019 bp, 96 predicted proteins | sample 9270951 | NCBI WGS metagenome assembly JACXTT01 (sample SAMN15532306, study PRJNA645909) | rock metagenome | isolation source: weathered quartz diorite | place: Puerto Rico | collected 2017-06-21 | reverse complement strand
CAGCCCCTTGCGGCCGACTTCAAAGTAGATATCGGCATGAATAATGTCCGGGACCGATGCTGCTGGAACCGCGAAGTGCGTGGGTGGAGTGGTTGGCACTTGCGTCTGGCTCGAAACCGTGGCTTGCTTGAGAAGGTCGGGCACATTGGCGTTCCCAATTGCCCCAGCGGAAGGCGTAACCGTCACCTGGTCACTCGACTGACTGTAGTACCACGCACCGGCGAGCAGTCCGCTGACGAGAAGAATCAGTATGGCTAGGATCATGAACTCTTTCGTATCTCTCTCCGGCCCCTTCACCGAGGGGGCGATATTCCCTGATGAAACCTGTGCTGAACCCTGTGGCATGATGGCAATCCTCCTTTATTGATTAAGCGGGCAACTCAACATTCATCACTCACAACCCGAAACCCGTCTCTGGCCTTCCTCCAATCACCTCCTTTTGCTTGGCTTGCTGTGCGCCGACGGAGGATTGCTTGAGCAACGGGAATGCCGATGGAGGAATGGTGGAAAATTTGGAGATTGGTGAGAAAAGTTGAGGAGTTACGAAGACTGGTTAGTTAGTGGAAAGATGCGGGGAAGCGATGTCCATCACGTCATGCGGGGCCAGCCCCGCATGACCGGTTGATCAAACTGGCCTCTCGCTGCGTTCTAGCGTCTTCAGGGATTCGACATGAAGAAAGGTTGACCTACTCAGGGAGTACATCGGTCGCCATACATTCACGGTAGCGTAGGCTACTGCTTTTCGGTACACTGACCAGCTCCAAATTACCCACATCCTTACTGGATGAGATCAAGAACTATTACAGAGGACGAGATCCTAGCTCTCTCAAAAAGGGAAGAATCTCATTTTTTTGATCGCAAGGCTGTCGGGGTTAGTGGGAAAAAGTTACAGAAAATTGCAGTGGCCTTTGCAAATGCAGATGGTGGAGAGTTTGTAGTTGGTGTTAGTGATGATAGGGAGGAGCCAGACCCTTGCAAGAGATGGCATGGGACCACAAAGCTCGAAGACTTGAATGGATTACTTCAGGCGCTGTTCCTAGTAACGCCAACCCTTGAACTCAAATATGAAATCCTAAACTCGCAAAGCACACCAGGACAAGTTCTTCGAGTAATCATCGAGAAATCAGCCGAAGTTCACAAGACTTCCGACGGCACGGTTTATCAGCGCTACGGGGCTCAATCACTTCCGGTAGCCGACCCACAACGAATTACGGAACTTTCGTTCGCTAAGGGTGCCATTTCATTCGAAGACCAGTTGCTGAAAAATGTTCCCGTTGAGCAAGTTGTAGATTCTAAGGAGCTTGCCGGCTTTCTCTTCGATTATTCACCCAAAACAGATCCTTTAGAATTTTGCGTCAATCAGAATCTTCTTGATTTCAAAACATGGGAACCACGTGTCGCAAGCATCCTCTTGTTTCACCCTTCTCCAAGCGCAATCAATCCACGCAAATGCGCTGTGAAGATTACACGATATGAGACAAAGGAAGACGATCCCGAACGTGATCATCTTGCAAAGCAAGTAACTCTTGAAGGGCCGCTGTATCAGCTCATACATAAGGCGGTCGAGTCGGTGCAAGAGATAATGAAATCTGTAACCATTTGGACTCCCGCAGGACTCAAGAATGCAGAATATCCACCAGAATATTTGTGGGAGGTATTAGTAAACGCAGTCATTCATAGAGATTACGCAATCTCTGACGACATCCAAGTCCTCGTTTTCGACAATCGAATAGAGGTTCTTAGTCCAGGTAGACTACCCGGGTATGTCACTGTAGATAACATTTTGCATGCTCGGTATTCCCGGAACACCAAGATCGTCAGAACACTCAACCGATATAAACAACCACCGAATCGAGACATGGGGGAGGGGTTAGATACTGCTTTCCAAAAGATGAAGGAGTGGGGGCTAAAAGCACCGGAGATCGAAGAAAACAATGGGTATGTGCGAGTCACTTTACCCCATACGCCCCTCGCCAAACCAACGGAAGCCATCTTAGGGTTCCTTGCCAGAAACAGTACAGTAACTAACCGCCAGGCAAGGGACCTCACTGGCATCAGGTCTGAAAATCTTGTGAAAATTGAATTTTACAAGCTTCGCGACGAAGGAATGCTAGAGCCTGTTCCAAGCCTTAAGGGACCCAAATCAGCATGGCGTCTAACAAGGAAGGGCAAAAAGGCCGCAGAACAGTTCAAAAAGACTTGAGAAAAATAAAGATATCAAAAACGTTTGTTGGCCTATTAAGAAGTGTACGACTTAACGGGTCAAACTCCGTTTGTTTTCTTTAGCCGAGACAGATTTAAGGGGTCAACCCCCTTTTCTTCCTACAATAGGGGATGAACGATGAGTCGTCGCAAGACTACCCCACTCGGTAAAGGGGGGCCGAAGCCCAATCAGAATAAGCGCGTTGTGCGGCGCACGATACATAGCTGGGCTGAATTTGTCGGTATCATTCAAGGCTGGCAGGGCTTTCGCAATTGGTGTTTTCGCGGTCAAGCCAGCGCTGAATGGTCCCTCCGAAGCTCTTTGTCACGGCACATTGAGGTATCGAAGGTCGCTGAACAGGTATGGGGCCTTCAGAAAAGCCGAATCCGGCGCATATTTCGACGCAAGTCCCATCTGTTTCTCGACGATCTACCCGGAAACGACGAGCTTGAGTGGTTGGCGTTGATGCAACATCACGGCGCCCCCACGCGATTACTGGATTTCACGTGGTCGCCGTACGTTGCCGCCTTTTTCGCGCTCGAGCGGGCAACCAGTGATGCGGCGATCTGGGCGATCAATCTGCCGTTACTCTGGGCAATTCACGACCGGCATAAGATCGGTGGCGTTAAGGTACAGAAAGCCGATCCGCGTCATATCGAGGCGTTCGAAGAGTACTATTTACCGAATAGTCATGTCTTTGTGTGGCAGGGCGATCCCTTTCGCATGCCGCAGCGGGTGGTTGCACAATCGGGTACGTTTCTCTTGTCGAGCCACCTGGGGATGACCGTCGAGGACATCCTTGCCCGCTATCCGGGCTCAGGTGAGCTGCTGATCCAGTTCATTCTGGAAACGTCGAAGCTGCGCGCGGAGGCAATGGCTTCGCTCTATTCGATGAATATCACTCAGGCGACTCTGTTCCCCGGTCTCGACGGATTAGCACGCTCAATGGCATACGAGTTCGAGTATAGCTGGCAGGTTGATGTACGAACGTCGGAAGAAATCGAAACCTTGAAAAATCCCCAGTTGCCCGGACGTGTGCTTGCTGAATGAACGTGATTTGAAGGGTCAGACCATTTCTCTCCAGGCCAGATTTAAGGAATCACACCCCATTCCCCTCATCTCCCCCTGATCACGACCCCATATACGTGCTTGACGGCTATCTCAAATTGAGATGTACTGACGCATGCGGAGTATGACCGAGGTCGTTGGAGGATCTAGCGGATGCTTGCCAAATATATCCGTGAAGCGAATGCCGAGTACCGCCGGATCCGTCGGCATATCCCTCTTGGGCCGTTGCGAACCGAGGCGGAATATCGGCGAGCGGTCGCCGTGCTCGATGAGATCGTCGACGAAATCGGTGAACAAGAGAGTCACCCTCTAGCCGATCTGGCGGAGACTCTGGCGCTTGCCATCGCGGCTTATGAAGAGGTCCATGTCTTGGTTCAGGACACCTCTGGTCCCGCCGTCCTCCGCACGCTCATGGACGAGCATGGGTTGTCACAATCGAATCTTCCAGAAATCGGCAGTCAGGGCGTCGTCTCCGAAGTCCTCTCAGGCAAACGGGATCTGAATGTCCGCCAAATAGCCGGACTTGCTGCAAGGTTCGGCGTATCACCGGCAGTGTTTTTGCCGACCCCCACCCGCACAGACCATCGGTCTCGGAAAAGGGACCGGCCTCTCACTGGAAGAAAAAATAGGACTGCTCAGAAGAACGCCAGTCTGGCGTAGGTGACTGTGAAAAAGTTAGAGCAAATTTAAGGGGTCAGACTCCGCTTGTTTTCTCTCGCCGACGGAACCGAGCACCTCCTCCTCGTCGAGTGGATTCAACGGGAAGCAGGATCTCAAGTACACTCCAGGCGTTGCTGGTTGTGCGCTTGCATCGTAATACGAACATTCGTATAATTTACATTGATGAAGGTCGCGTATTTTGTCGGTACGGCCCGTAGGGATTTGGCACGATTTCCGAAGTTAGCACGCCAACGTGTTGGACATGAGTTATTCATGGTGCAAGTAGGGCGCGAGCCCTCGGATTTCAAGCCGATTCCAAGCGTCGGGCCAGGTGCCTACGAAATTCGGGTGCGAGACGAGGCTGGGGCGTTTCGTGTGATCTACGTGGCTAAGTTTGAGCAGGCAATCTATGTGTTGCACGCTTTTCAGAAGAAGACTCGGACGATCGGGAAGGCAGATATCGATCTTGCCGCACAACGGTACGAGTTGATCGGAGAGATACCATGAAGAAATCCAAGATGCGCATGACACGGGGTAGCGGAAATGTGTTTCTTGACCTGGGATTTCCACCGCACGAGGCAGCCGTCATGCTGCTGCGCTGTGAGCTAGCCGAGGTGTTGCGCAAGTGGATGACCCGTGAAGGGTTGACTCAGGCGCAAGCGGCGAAACGACTCGGTGTTCTTCAGCCACGCATATCAGAGATCGCCTGTAACAAGGTGGACAAGCTGTCGCTTGATTACCTTGTGGGCCTCTGCGCGAAAGCCGGTTTGTCAGTTGCGGTGAAGTCTGCAGCGTAGAGGCAAGGAATTTAGTTAAGGGGTTGGCTACCTTATGTTCCTGGCGGAGGTTATGATTCGTCTTTGGGGGATTCCTCGCTCTGTTTGAGCCACAGTTCAAGCAGTCGTGTCTCGCGTTCAGACTGGGAAATGTGCTCCAACGCGAACGCGCCCGTCAAGCGATCTTCATAAAAAGCCCGTTCCTTCGCGTAGGTTTTCTTAAACGCTTCCCGCTTGAGGGTTTTCCAGTTCGCATCGGATATTCCGGCATGGGAACGCAAGAGATTGATCTCGATGGCTTGGAACGCAAAGACTTTTGCCAACACTTTGATGACGGTTGCATTGGTCAAAAACCTTGGAACTTTATCAGCCATGACTAATCGGTTCGGTTAAGCCAAGGCACACACGACTGTCCCGTCGGCGTTCTCAGCCGCCTGGAGTGGCACGGAACCTCACAGCGGAAACGGTCAGTTCCGCACGCCGCTCCACACTTTTGCCGGATCGATCGGCTTGTCGGGATTGAGTGTCCTCGCCTTTTCCAGCAGGACATCGGTCCCTTCCGGATATGCTGGATCAGAAATACAGCAATTATCGACCGGACAGACGGCCGCACATTGCGGTTCGTCAAAATGGCCGACGCACTCGGTACATCGATCGTGGGTAATCACGTAAATACTGTCGCCCACTCCCTGGCCGTCGCCCACATGATTTCCCTTCGCCTCTGCGTCGCCGCGAGTTTCGAAGATGGCTTCGTTCGGACATTCCGGCAGGCAGGCGCCACAGTTAATACATTCTTCGGTAATCAGTAGTGCCATAATTCAGGCCTCCTTATTCTCTAAAATTTAACACAGCACCGCACGTTCTCTTTATCATCTTATTTCCTGCAACGCACCCTTGATGACGGGATGCTCATGTTGCACTTTCGTAAGCGCCTCTGTCAATGCGGCGGTCGATAAGTAGAACTGCTGGGGAAGAGAGATTTACGGGGTCAGCCCCCCAGTTCTTTCGTGGATCATTCTCGGGTCGCCAAAGATCCCGATCCGAGATCTGATATTCTTGCTGAACCACGGGATGCCTTCTCCTCTGATGCAAATCGCTATTTCCGGTACGCACTGCTCAGGTAAATCCACCCTTGTGGATGATGTGAAGGATTGATTTCCAGGGCCGTTGAACCTCGACTACTTCATTCACGAGCGTAGGCTTCGCGATCGATGCGGATCATGCCGACGGGCTCTCCGGGGCTCGTCCCGACTAGTGTGCACATTAAAACGGCTGCGTAGCAGTAAGATTTTACATGAGCGTAATATGTACGAGGAATACTGTTTGATAGGCTGTAGTTGGTTGGTGGGCACATGCAATGGAGCTAACCACTACATGGACAGGCCATGCAGCGCTTTTCCCCCGGTTCCCGTACTCAGGGGAGGGAGGTTTTCTCTGTCAAGGAGTTCACGTTACACAATCCGGCCAATGTCACAGGGCCATGCAGGGAATCCTTTTCGTAGCGACAGCACTCTGGCGGTGGTTCTTTTGCCTGCGCCTGCTGCGACCCATCAATGCTCCCAATACCCTGGCCGCGCTGCTGTCTAGAGACCCTCCCTAAACGGTTCTCTCCCCGATCTGCATAGGACGTTGTTAGCGGGCGCTCCAAGCATTCGACATTCTTTCGAGTTGGTGAAGGGACGCGAGGGAACCACTTATGAGAGGACCAATTACAACAGGGAAATTTGCCAAGCGCCAGGAGTTGTTCGACGACGTAGGAGCGGTGTTGTATCATGTGGTGGTGGTTACGCTGAGTGCTGGAGCCGCAGCGTCACTGCCGTATGCGGCTAACTTGATCGGCCAGACCTTTGCGATGCACTGGTCTGCAATCGAGCGCAATACAGTAGCCGTCATTGGAATTGAAGTTGCGGTGGCGATCCTGCTTATTGCCGGTATCAATGGACTGTGCCGTGCAGTGAGAAATCGACGCCTTGCGGAGATGGCGACTTATGCGGGACTCAAATATATTGTCCCTGCCGGAACTCTCACTCGGAGTCAAATTGATCAGATCATAACCAGACAAATCCGAGCCAAGAATCTCATGATCATTGGATCCACTGGCTACCGCACCTTCGTGGAGCCAGAGGGGGAGTTACACACCGTGATCTGGAAATCTTTAGAATCCAAGATTATGTTGCTCAACCCCTATAGTGCTGCCGCACGGGCCCGAGCGAGTGCTCTCTCCGATTCTGCTGTCACCCCTGAGGCTCTCGGTGAGCAAGTCGAAAAATCCATCGAGTTGTGTAAGCGACTCAAAGCCGGCCAGAAGTCAGTGCGCCTCAAGCTGTACTCGGACCCACCACATGTAAAATTGGCCATTCTAGGGGATTTCATTTGGTTGCAGCATTATCACACTGGTTTGGACGTCCACACGATGCCCGAGTATGTATTTGAGCAAAATTATAATGACTACGGCCTGTATACACTCTTCTATCAATACTTCACGAGGAGATGGGAAAGTGCTGAGATCCCCGAATACGATCTCGACACCGACGAGCTTGTGTATCGCGAGAGCAATGGTAAGGAGATGAGGAGAGAAAAGTTTCCAAAGAGATTCAATAATTCCCTTCTGCCCCTCTGTCCTGCCATTCCTTTGGCGGATAGGGCCCTTCAAGACGCTTGACCTTCTGAGCTGATCCGGTCAGAGCTCGTTAAGGGATCCGACCCGCTGCTTTTATTCAGCCGCTGCGTGATTCCCGGGAACTCCAGGGATTCACAAAAGAGCTGACTGGTTCACGTCTGGCGCTTGTTTGTCGCGGTGATGGTAAGCAGTTTACCTGCGGGCGTAGGCTTCGCGATCGATGCGGATCATGCCGATGGGCTTTCCGGCGTTCGTTCCGAACAGTATACGGTGTCTCAGATCGCGGTTGTCTCCTGTCACATTGACAACGTACCGTCCGACCATCAGAATCGCCATCGCCTGAGGGGAGAGACGCGGGAAGAATAAGGGTCTCTCAGCTTCAATGGATAAGGAGGCAGGCACGTGAATGTCTTGTCTGGGAAGCTCGCGATCGCGATGGCGGCGAGGTTATGAGAGTCACGGTAAACAGAAGTCTCAACGGTGCCCACATTCAACGAAGGAGTAAACCTCATGGCAGACATCAAAGAGCAGATGGCGAAAGCACTGGAGCAGTTCAAGCAACAGCGCGATGAACTTCAGGTCCAGCTTCACCTGGCGAAGGCAGACGCAAAGGATGAATGGGCGCGACTGGAAAATCAGTGGGAAGAAATACGGCCCAAGCTGGAGGCGGCACGGGAGGAGGCCGGCAAGACGGCGGAATCCGTCGGCGCCGCGCTGGGCTTGGCGATCGACGAATTGAAGAAGGGCTATGAGCGTCTACGGAGCCGACTATAAGAACGGCATCGCAGCCAGATTAAGGGGCAGACTCCGTGGTGCCGAACAGCACGGCTGTTCATGTACTGAGTGCCTGCTCGATCAAGTCATTGGCGATTGGTTTTTACGAGGAGGACTATGCATGCATCGATTCATCGTGCAGTCACTCCTGATCGTCGTGATGGCATCGACGGTGGCGGCTCAGGTCGACATGGCGGCGGTGCAGCGCCTGGCGACCGTCACACCGCTCCAGTAACCTCGACAGCTCCGTGGAGTGGTCCGTATAATCGCGCGCACTCATAATCAGTATGAACCTATTCTGACTTGGAAGCGAGGTTGACGATGCGACGAATCCTACTTGCTCTGTTACCCCTGGTGCTGGCCGGATGTCCGACCACGACGGCTCTGTTCGTTGGAGCCCCGGCCCTCTTGTCCAAATCCGAGTTCGATGAGCGGCGGACGGAAACCAAGCAGCAAATCGAGAAGGGACTGATCTCGAAGGAGGCCGGAGAAACCAGCTGTCGCCAGATGCTGAATACGGTCGATCGGAATCACGCGGCGCCTCCGCCGGTGGATCCTTCCATCTGTGAGTTCGGCTCATTTGCCGACAAGCTCTATGAACTGACCAAGTCCACGGAAAGCGGAGCGCTGACACCGGAGCTTTGGGTCACCAAATGCAAACAACTGGCTGGGAAGCCTTCCGGAAAAGACGTCTGTGTGTACGACCCGTTTGCCGATCGGATCGCCCAATGGCGGCGGTTGGTCAGCGAAGGCAAATCGACGAAGGAAGGGGCCGAGATGGATTGCCGCAACTATGTAAAACAGGTTCGCCAACATCCGATCCCCGGCCCGGAGATCACAGAGGATGCCTGCACATTCTAGCAGGACGTTGAACAAGTCCGTAGCGTTCGTTCCCGGATTGCCCAGAGATTCACCATATCGAACCACGTACGCCTTGCCCCTTCGATGGTTGCGGCTTTCTCCGGCACAAACCTAGAAGGCCGCGTAACAGTTCTCCGTACCCACATTTCTGTCATGCTGACTCCCTCCGATTTCATCATGCTCCCGATCGGAGGGGCATGAACCTCAGAGGGAGTCGGTGGCCGATGTAAGCCCGCCGTCATCGGAGCACCACCAATTGCGATGATGTGATGAGAAGAAGGATTATGCTTGAGGAGGAAGCCGTCATGCGGCGAGTTTGATTCACATAGTCAGTGAGACGGGAAGTCGCGCGGAGTCACTAACGCACTGGCAGAGGAAGTTGTATGGATAACGATGCGGCCTATGGGGTGTGGTGGCTGGTCCTCGTCAACTCCGTCTTCTTTATTCTTTTCGCGCTCAGCTTCACGCGTCCGCGGACGGGTCGCGATTGGCGATCGCTCGGCGCCTTCTCCGCATTCATCGTGGCCCTGTTTGCGGAGATGTATGGATTTCCCCTGAGCATGTATCTCCTCTCGGGATGGCTCGCGAGCCACTATCCCGAGGTCGATCCGTTTGCTCACGATACCGGCCATTTCTGGCACACACTGCTCGGCAGAGCAGGTCCTGCGCATTCCGATCCATTGCACATTGTCAGCGAAGTGCTGGTCTTCGTGGGACTGATCCTGCTGGCGGTTTCTTGGCGCGTTTTGTATTGGGCGCAACGGGCTCAGACCCTGGCTGTGACCGGGCCCTATGCCTGGGTGAGACATCCTCAGTACACGGCATTCATCATGATCATGCTCGGCTTTCTGCTCCAGTGGCCGACAATACCGACATTGTCTATGTTCCCTGTGCTTGCAGGATTGTACGTCCATCTTGCGTATACGGAAGAGGCGGAGGCCCGTGCGACATTTGGCGAAGCCTATGATCGGTATGTCGCGGTCACACCGGGCTTTTTCCCATTAGGGAGGAAGCGGGTTCGAGAACCGGAGGGTGACGGCCCACGCAGCTGATTCGCGCGAGAATCTGTATTGAATCGGTCAGATGCAAATCATTGGGTGCCTTCTTTCTCTGAGCATTCCTAGCCTTCCTCCACCAGCACTACTGGAGTCGTCGGGAGCTTTTCGGTAGACTTGCCCCCCCTTCGAGGAGGGATCGAGACGTACCCTCACGAACCGCCGGAGGGATGTGGCTCTCGAACACGTCTCACCTGAGTAGGCTGCTCTATCTGTAGTAGTTTTCGACAAAAGGAGACTGACGATGACATTCACTATGCGGTTCCTGGCGTGTTGTTTCGGTTTGGCGGTATGGTGTTGGGGACCTGGAGTCGGGGCCGCGCACGAGCCCGAGGCAAAGCCTCAACCCGCCACTGGCTCGGACGGTCAGTCCTTTATGCAGGTATCGGAGAACATTGATTGGGATACGATCGAGTGGATCGAACGTCGCTACAAGGTTGAGGCACTAGGTTTCAAGGCGCGGGACGAAAGTGGATGGGATTGGACCGGCAGCGACGAGGTCATGGTTGAAACTCGCGATGCAAAAGGCTGGACGGTCACGAACGAGATTGGCGGCATCGATTCGGGCGACAACCATCACTTTAATCCAGCCGTGAGCTGCATCATCGCGGTCCGCGCCGGCATTGTCGTACTCGGCAAGACCTCGGTGTGCAACGACGTCGGCGAGCCGGCCCCATTCGGGTTTCGCGTCGAGATGTGGGAAAAAGACTTTAGTATTTTTGGCTTCCCCATTAAATGCCTGACGGGCGGGCCACCCACGCATGGTGGGCCGCACTGCGCGAACGATGGCATGGGGGACGACTTCATTGGCAGCGCCCAGGTGGATCTGTCTGTGCAGGAACTTGAGACTGCGTTACCCAATGTTGGAACCGAATACATCGAAACCGTCGTGCTGAACCCGTGCAGCAGCGGCGAAAGTGTGTGCGACGTGACCTATGGCCCGGACTACAGTTTCACATACCGCATCACGCGGTTGCCTGACGTTCGGACCGACCTCCGCTCGGCACTCGACGAGGCAATGCGCAAGACCGGAGCACGTACTGAGCTCGAGGCTATCGTGAATGGATTGCGGTCTTTGCACGAGCCGAGTCTTCGTCAAATAGACCCGGGCACGGCCGGGCCGGAGGCAGCCAAGTAGCCGAGGCGAAGAGACGTACCGCGCCATACCTGGTAAGGATCTGTCAACCGCTGGCAAGCTATGGTACGTTGCCTCCCTTCAAGGAGGAAGTACATGAAATTCAGACGGCCGGAACTCGAAAAAGATAATCCGATAGCTCCCGAACCGTATGTGGGCCCACGCCGACGGCTGGCAATGGCGCGCGCGGCGGCATCGGGAACATTGCGAGAAGTGGGCGATATGAGAGAGACATTGCAAACCTTGACGGAGGTGGCTTCTCGGTTTGTGAATAGTCTGTCGAAGGCGAGGAACGCAGAGAAAGAGCTGGAGACATTGCGGGCTGCGATCGCACAGGCCGAGCGGGTGCTCGCCGCCAAAGACTGCTAAGGGGGCAGGCACGCTTAAGAATTGTCCCGCCACGCAGCCAACGATGGTATCAAGGCCGTCTCTCATTCGATACTGCGGCCGACCTTACCGAGACAGTGCTCTCTCGCCATTCCTCTAGGCCTATCCCCCAACTATTGGTCTAGAGACTTGCGGGTGCATTCCATGAATATCTTTCTGTCCTATTCGTCATCTGATCGTGAACTCGCCGAGCGGATCGCCTATGGCCTGCGGAATGATGGCGATTCGGTGTTTTTTGACCGGACATCCCTTCCTCCCGGTGAGGCGTACCATGCACGCATCCGAAGCGCGATTGACGAGTGTCAGCTTTTTATCTTTCTCGTCAGCCGTGACGCTGTGTCATCGGGCAGTTATGCGCTCACAGAATTGGGGATCGCTCAACACAAGTGGACCGATCCCTCAGGCCGGATTCTCCCGGTGATGACCTCAGCCATCGACCCCGATCTGCTCCCTCCCTATCTCAATGCAGTCACGGTTCTGCGACCGCAAGGCGATCTCGTGGCCGATGTCGTCGTCGCCGTCAGCCGCCTACGTCTCCTTGTTGCGGAACCCGTCAAGATCATCAGCAGCCTCACGAATTCCGGCTGGCTGTGGACTTTCGAAATCTTGACTCATGAGCCGGTCACGGAAATTTTCTATCGGTTTGCGGAGGAGAATCTCTTCACGAGTACCGGATTCTCTCAGGTGCGTGACCGAAGGACCGGGCTTCCTCAGCCGAAATGGTATCTAGAAGTTCCGCTTTTTACAGGCACTCGGACTCTATTTGTGAAATACACAACGTCGGTGGGGGGCGAACATGGCCCCTATACACTGCTGGTGGACGCGCTCCAGTATATTGCGGCTGAGACCAAAGCAGTCTTGGACGCCACCGGGAGTGCTTGGGTCGCATTCAGGGAGTATCCGGAGGGGCGGTTGCTTCTCTACTTTACCCACCTGGTATCGTATAAGAATGGTCTGAAACAGATTCACTATTCTGTCGACGATCAATCGTTGTCTCATGGTGTTCGATTTACACCGGACTGGTCCGGGTCTGGTGCTCCAGGAATCGGGGAAGACGATGAGACGTATGTCGAGATTCCCATGTCCTCCGCCTATGTGGAGATCAAACTGGTGTTTGTCGATGGAAGCGAGTGGCCGGCCAGGCGGTTCCCTGTCCGGGTTTCGCGGTAGAGTGGCGCATGGCCTGGAGAGCATCAAGAGTGAGCCTAGCTGCTTTCCTGGTGGTCGAGCGTTCAACCGAGAGAGGCTGCAGTAGACTCTGTCGTTGCGGTATGCGCCCATTCATCGGACAACGCGGAGGTCCAATTTTCATACGGGTAGATTCAATGTCTCCAAGACATCCCACGGCACAGATGGCCCCATGCAGCGTGCTGTGGAGTGTCGTGGGTGCCCTGTTACTGCTAGTCTCGGTCGTGGGCTGCTCCACGACGAAATTCACTTCCTGTGCTGATGGGCAGCTTGCAGTCCAAGAGTGGCTGTACTTTGGAACAGAAACGCCTTCTAGTCATGTCACCCCGGAGGACTGGGCTAAGTTTCTCAGTGACACAGTGACCCCACGGTTCCCGGACGGGCTCTCGGCGTGGCAAGCCGCCGGTCAATGGCGATCGGCTTCAGGCGAAGTCATTCGCGAGCCGTCCTACGTGCTAAGCCTCGTCCATCCGGACGAGGCCGTGCCGAACAAGGCGGTTCAGGAAATTGTGGCCTCCTATAAAATGCGTTTCCGGCAGGAGGCCGTGCTCCGCGTCAAGTCCCACGCCTGTCAATCTCTCTAGTCTGTATTCACCCACCGGACTGTCTGTCGACGGAAATCCTCTCGGATCGAAACTTCTGTCCGCCAAGCGGCTGACAGGTTCTGTGTTTTTGCTTAGTTACATCAACAGTGTTTGTTAGACTTCCCGCTATGCAATACCGGTACATCACGCTGCGGGTGCTCCCGTTCACCGGAGCGCTTATTGCCGGCATGTGGTCCTGGGTTTCAGCCGGTGATCTCGTTCGATGGACAGACGAGAAGGGGGTACTCCATTTTTCTGATTCCTTGGCGAACGTGCCCGCACAGTACCGTGGCCAGGTTAAGTTGGAGAAGCTCAAGGAAGAAGCAGTCCCAAAGGCATCTCGTTCCGACCGCAATCTCACCAAGGCTCAAGAGACACGCGTGGTGGGGTCGACATCTGAGCCGTCCAAAGACAAGCCGAAGCTCAATAGTTATGAAGTTCCGTTCGAAGCCTATGAGGGCACGGCCCAACGGGTGATCGTATCCGTTAAGTTTAACGATTCCGTGACGGCACCTATGGCTCTCGATACAGGCGCCCCCGGCCTCGTGATCTCTCCCAAGCTGGCCAACCAGCTCGGTCTCCTGAGTGGCGACGAAGGAAAGGTGGTGGTGCAAGCCGGTGGGATCGGCGGTTCGGTTTCTGCTATCCGGACATTCATTGACAAAGTTCAGATCGGAGAAGCCAGCGATATTTTCATTCCTGCGACAGTCACTCGCTCAGTATCGCCTGCCTTCGAAGGGCTTGTTGGTATGGATTTCATGTCCAAGTACTCCTTCAAAATTGATTCAGTCAGGGAGGTTTTGATCTTTGAAGAAATCGAGCCCAATCCAAACTGGCCTGGGGGACGTCCTGAACGATGGTGGCGGGATCGTTTCAAAGAGCTGCATGCGTTACGAACAGCATGGAGTCGTGCCGTGCCGCACGAACAGCAGTGGCAAGCACAATATGGACCGGCTAAGTTCGCCAGTAACCAAGTCATGGAAGTTGATAAACTGCTGGATAAGCTCGATCGCTATGCCAATCGGCATTTCGTGCCTCAAAGCTGGCGGTAGCACGGGTATCCAAGAACCATCCGGCCTCCCGTTCTGCTGTCCACTCAACGAGCCGGTCTTCGCGATGGTCAGGAGCCTTCTTTCATCGCGCAAAGGAAAGAGGCTTTTGCGTTAAGGAAATATCGCCGCACCAGCGTCTCCACCGCCGTGAAGTGGCGGTCGGGAAGATTTTTGAAACGGCGCCTGCAATCGACAAGAGCTTCTTCGGTAGTGGAGAACGGTTCAATCACGGACTGTAGATGACTATAGTAGTCTCTGAGTTTCAATTCAGCGATTCGAAGGTGGCTCGAATTGCCGGCAATAGTCAGCGCGGCCTTAGTCTGGTCACCGTTTGATTCCACCAGTGCCTGGAAGCACAGCCCCTTCAAACGTTGTGTCACTGTGCTCCGATCCCAACCAAGAGTGGTGGCGGTGGCCTGCATGTCGAAGTCGTGCGTTCTCAGACAGTTTAAGACCGCCGAGTCGCCGGCAGGATCGGGAAAAATCTGTTTCGTCCGTTCGGTCGTCGACGCACGCTCGTCGCCTAGCCTCAGTGATTCTTTGGTCAAGAAGGGGCCGTCGTTCAGGGTCACGGCCTGTTCCAAGCAGTGGCGTAGCTCACGCACGTTCCCTCGCCATTCGTGATCCAATAAGGCACGCAGCGCCTCGTTCGTCAGCTTCGGGACCGGTCTCCTGAGTTGGTCAGACATTTGGCTCAAGAAGATGTCGGTGAGAAGGGGAAGGTCTCCACGACGTTGACGCAACGGCGGCAGGTGAAAGACCATCCCGGTCAGTCTGAAATAGAGATCTTCGCGAAACCATCCCTCCGACACGCCCTTCTGTAGATCGCGGTTGGTCGCGGCTACGATACGAACATCTACTGTGGTGGGCGCGGTGGCGCCGACTCGATAGAATGATTTGTCTTGCAGCACCCGCAGCAGCTTGCTCTGATGGTCCATCCGAAGGTCGCCGATTTCGTCCAGAAAAATCGTGCCGTGGTCGGCAAGTCCGAAATAGCCCCGGCGATCGGCCGTCGCGCCGGTGAAACTCCCCTTCATATGGCCGAAGAGCTCACTTTCAAACAGCTCCGGAGAGATCGCCGCCATGTTGACGGCGACGAAGGTCTTCCCCGATCGGAGGCTGAGCCGATGGACGGCACTGGCAAAGAGTTCTTTGCCGGTGCCTGGTTCCCCGAGCAGAAGGACGGTCAGCTGAGACTTGGCGCTCTTCTTCAGGTCGTGGAACAAGCGAAGCAAGACAGGATCCTGTGTGATGATTCCAAAATGGCCGGATTCCGTTTGAAGTCGAGCGAGCTCCGCATCACCGATCGTGTTGGATACGGTAGTGGCCGCTCGTAGATCAGCGAGCTGTTGTTCCAACCCCTCCAAGTATTGGCGGGCCTCCTGTTCCTGGTTTCGGGTTTCGGCGATTTGGAGTCGTAGAAGTTCTGTCGTTCTGGCCAATTCCTCTTGTTGGCCGGCGGAATGCGCGATCGTTGTCCTGGCCGCTTCTAAATCTTCCTGAAGCGCTTCGGCTCGGTCCTCGCGGAGAAGAAGCGCCTCTCTGACGGCGGCAGACTCTTGCTGAACCCGGATCATGTGGCGCTCGAGCAGGATCAGGCGTTCACTTGCCGTCAGATTCGCCCAAGCGGTCGTGCCGAGGAAGACGAACAGGGAGGCCGTCAGCGGTAGTGCGACAGGTGTCACAAACGACATCATGCTCAGGGTGATGCCGGACAGTGCTCCATAAAGAACGACGATGGCACCGGCAAGCAAGAGGCCGATCGCCCCGCGATGTTGCAAGAGGCTCCAAGCGACAAGCGAGGCAAGCAATACGGTAATAGCAAAGGTGCCGAGCCAATCGAAAGCACGGATCTGTTCGCGGTTGAGCAAGGCATTCAAGAAATGCAGATGAGCGGTCATGCCATCGGCTGAGGCGTTGGACGCCAAGAGCCATGTCTCTGGGCTTGGCGGGCTCGAACGGATCACGACGACTTTGTCTTTGAACCAGGTAGCCAGTTGTGGCTCATCGTGATGCTGGACCGTTTCCCAGACCGACGATAGTTGGATGGGCTGAAGCGCAGCGAGTGATCCATCGCCAACGATGTTGAGCAGCACGGTGGCGTCAGAAATGCCGGAAGCGGCGTGTGTTGGCGCTGCGGCTTGTCCACGAAATACGTCGTACAGTGTCGAGCCGAAGGCTGGTACGATTTGAGTGCCGACTCTGATAAATAGCGGGATCTGACGAGAAACGTGATCGAGAGCACTCCTGACCGCCACATGCCCAGCGCGTACAGCATCGGCCTGGAGAAGTGAGTCGGCATCGTGAACAAGGACCACGGGTGACGCGACACGAAGCGCTTCCAGCATGAGCGCATCGCTTGCGGCTCCGCCGCGTTGAGCTGGACTCGCGTGATCCAGTCGATGGTCGATGCCGATGGCGGCGGCACCGGCCTCATGTATGGCAACAATCAGCTGTGCCAGGATGGCGCGGTCCCAAGGGCCGGCTCCAAAGCGCTCCTCACTGGCTGAGTCCCGAACAAGAATGACCAAAGAGGGATTCACGCCGAGGGGCGTGCGGTGGCGAAGCCAGGTGTCGTAGGCGGTGTAATCCAGGGCTGTAAAGGTCGCAGGGGCGGCGGACCACAGTGTTGCAGAAAGCAGCAGAGCCAGGAGGCCTATGCCCAGCGCTTGTAGCGGAACAGACGCGAGAAACAGGCGCCAAAGTCTATGAGGATCATGCATATGACTAGTGGATACCCAGCTCATCGCGCAAGGCCTGTGCTTCTTGCTTTGGGATACCTTTGAGGGTCGCCTTTGCTCTTGGAATGTCCGCTTCGACCCCGAGTCCTTTGGCATAGATGCGAGTCAACGCTTTCTTCGCCGGGATGAACCCATCGGATGAGGTGGATTCGAAACAGGTCAGAATCTTCTTGTCAAACGGCTTTAGGTATTGGTCCCATCCACTTTCATAGAGTGTGGCCAGTTCAGTCTGAGCCTCTTCGCTCAGCGCCACACATTCCTTCAACAGCACCGGAATGGCGTCCTCCGTCCGACTCTGCTCAAGGAGGACCTTTCCCAACGATTGCTGTTCAGTCGGACGACTGATATCCGGAAAGTCGTTCCATAGTCTGTTTCGGTAGGCCTGCAAGGCTTTCTGCCATTCGGTTCGGCGCTGTTTTGTCGCCTCCGAGGACAGCGCCTGGCGTCTTGCCTTGGACAACGAATCGGCGGCGGTCTGTTGGCCGAGATCGACGGCTTGCATCCACCAGAAAACCGCCAGTTCCAGGTTCTTCTCGACTCCCTGTCCGCTCTGGTAGGCGTTGCCGAGGAACAACCGAGCCTGCGCCACTCCACCGACTGCCGCCGTCTCAAAATGTTGCGCGGCTTCTCGCGGTTGCCCTGTAACTCTCAGCAGCAGCGCTAAACGATAGTGTGCGTCGGGGAAGGAGGGATGCAGTTCAAGTGCCCGTCGATAGGACTGAACAGCGGCGGTCAGATTGCCGAGTGAGTACTGGACATTTCCCAGGCTGTAATGAGTATGAGGCATAGTCGGTTCCAGCTTGACAGCCTCTGTGAGGGCAGAGGCCGCTGCACGCCAGTCTTGTTTCGCCGTGAGCAGGAGGCCAAGTTGGAGATGCGCATTCCCGTCATCCTGCTGCAGCCTGATGGCGGAGCGACATTCTTCGATGGCGGCGTCGAGGTCGCCGAGACGAAGAAGAGCCTCGGCTAACTTCAACCGGTACTCCGGGACGTCCGGTAAATGGCGAACCGCCCGCCGCAACGTATCGAGCGCGGTCACCGCATCAGGTCGTTCGTTGAACCCAAGCCCGGGGACCGGTCCTGACGACTCAGCTGCGTCGCCATCGGCTGATGGGGTATGCTCTCCTGATGAATGAGAAAAAGCAGGAAGCGGCGAGCATACAAGCGCGGCGACGGTGAGGGGTAACAGTATCGATCGGGGACGCATCGAACAACTTTCATTCGTGAATGAGCGAGGCACAAGAATCCTTAATCATACCATCCGAGGAGAGACAGCACGAAGGGGCTCTACCCGATCATGCGAAGGGCATGCGCCAGGCGGTCGATGGTGTTTTGAAGAACCGATCCTGAGAGAAGGACGGACCTATGTGGCACCCGCCAGACCGGTTCCATGGCGGCCGGATCATCGGCAAGCCGCGGGATCACATGCCAATGGATGTGAGGGACCTGGTTGCCGAGAAGTTCATAGTTCATTTTCCTGGCTTGATAAACTTCGGCTAAGGTCATGGCCACACGATTCACCTCTTCGATCAGCTGAAAGCGCTCGGTGGATGCCAGCTGAAACAGCTCGGTGGCGTGGCGCTGAAAGACCACAACAGTCCATCCGGGGAAAAATTGGTCATCGTGGAGATAGACCTTGGACAACCCGAGATCTGTGATGAGATGGTCCTGTCGCGGCCAGCTTCCCATGCACGCGTTGCAAGTCGTGTCTTTCATGGCTGATTAGCTTTGCGCCACTCCGCTTCTGTCAGGACACCCTTCTTGATCAGGAGCTGAATCAGCTTATCGACCGTATTGCGATTGGCGGCCGCAGATGACTCGACGGCCGGAGAGACGGGAGCTGCCGGAGCTTCTACACGCTTTGGTTCTGGAGGGGGCCGTTTCCGTCCCAACACTCTGAATGTCGGGGTGAAGACCGCCACATAGTCTCGATTCCTGAGCCGAACTACGGCGGGGAGACTATCGGTTTGTGGCGCGAGGTCCGGTGCGGTCCCTGTTGGGATGTGAAAGTATGGCTTTCCGTCTTCGGTATGGCCGTCTTGGCCCAACACGTCAAACCGTTTCAGGAAAGATTCTCCCGTAAGCCCCTCTCGGTCTTCGCCGGCCAAGTTGGTGATCTTATCCAGTACAATCACCAAAGGGTCGCCGGTGATCGCATCCGGAGAGAGGTTCCTGACACTTACGTCATAGCGATATTCGCTGATGAAGTTGTCACGACTCTTCAACGTCACAATCGCCTGAACTTTCCCCGTGAGATCTGTGAGTTGATCGAGAGACCCTGCAACACTCATCTCCGCCTTCGAGAGGGTGAGCACTCCAGCAAGGAGGGAGTATATTCCAAGCCAAATCATCATGATCGCGGTATCATCCCAACGTCATTGGTCACATGGCAGCATAGCAAACTTAGCCATGTTCGGCGAGCAATCACGCGCATGCCGCCTTGACACACCATTTCGACCGACGATATTCTTCGCGCCGGTTTGCGAGGTGCTATAGGCTCGATCAACTATGACTGTGTCAGCTCCTTACCGATCGAAAGTCCCGGCGGAGATCTCGCGCTCGCTCGTGAATGCCCTTATGAAACTCTACGACTATCCGCATCCTTTCAAGCGGAGGCGGGTCATTCGCGGTTATGATCGACCACATGCCGTGCGGACGGCAACGATGTGTGTTGCGGCCGCTAAACGCTTAGGACATCCCCACGCTCGAGTCCAGCTCTATCACATTGCCTGTCTTTTGCACGACCTCGGCCGTGCCGGCCTCGATCGGCAACTCTTTGGAACGATTTGGTCTTGGGCCAAGCAACGGGATATTCCAACGAGGCCGCGTGAATGGCGGGCCATCCATCCGGAGACGGCGTATGGCCGAGAAACAGAAGCGTTTGTTTCCTTGTATCGCCAGGATCTTGTGGCCTCCGGGGTGTCGATGGATACGTGGGCGATCGAACAGATCGAGATGCGGCTGGGCTATGCCCGACGTCTTGCCAGGCGATTGCGGGCGTTGAAGCCGACGCTCAAAAAACTTGGTGTCGCCTGGCAGCCTTGGATGCGGCAGGTGATGTTGTATTACTATTACCCGGAACGGCTGGCGAAGGCAAAAGCCTGGGTGAAGCAATTGGCCGAGATTCTCGTCGCCTGCGAACAATTTGAGGCCTATAGCAATCAGCGTCGGGGGCGCGATTATTATGCGCGGAACAAGGAGAGCTTGTCGGAGGCTTTTGCGTATCTCGACAAGTTGGAGCGGGAAGGCATCCTCAGTAGCGAGGTCCTCCACGTTGTGCGGTCGCTGACGGCGGAAGGTACGTTCGATGCCGTTCTGGAGGAGGCGCGCGGCGAACCCCTAACGCGGAACGACCGCCGTTACCTTCGGAATCTCATGGGCGGGAAAACCTGATGACTGTCCAAACGGTTCCGCTGACCATTCGCATGGCGGGTGGCACGCAGCTCGAGAACATCACGACATCCGTTGCCGATGCCGTGGCCGGGTCGAATCTCCGCACCGGGATCGTAACGATCTTCGTCAAGCATACGACTGCCTCCGTCATGATTATCGAGGATGAACCGGGGATTCGCGCCGACACGAAAACGTTTTGGGACCGCCTCATCCCTTCCGATCCTCGTTGGCAGCATAACACCGTCAATCCTGGGGAAGACAACGGCCACAGCCACCTTCGAGGGCAACTCCAGGGGCCTTCCATCACCATTCCGTTCACGGCCGGCGCGCTTCTGCTGGGAACCTGGCAACAAATCGTGCTGGTTGATTTTGACACCCGCGCCAGAACGCGCGAACTTGTTGTACAGGTCCTGGGTGAGTAACAACATCCAATCCATCGCGCTTCTTCTCACCACAGCCATGCTCTGCTCCTCGGTCGATGCCGCAGAATGGGGCAAGCCGCTTGGCGCTCTCTATGACGGCCCGGAAGGCAAGCCACGCCCGGTGACACCTTCAACCGCGGAACTCAGCGCTGATGAACGGTCGACCATTGGGGTATTTGAGCGAGCGGCCAGATCCGTCCTTTTCATCGCCAATACGGCGATCCAACAGGACGTCTGGTCGCTCAACGTCATGGAAGTGCCGCAGGGGTCGGGATCCGGTTTTGTGTGGAGCAAGCAGGGTCACATCGTCACCAACTTCCACGTCATCTATGGCGCCGATACGATCAAAGTCACCTTGGCCGATCGAAGCGAACACCAGGCCAGGCTGGTCGGCGCCGATCCCGATCACGATCTGGCGGTGTTGCAAATTCAGGTGCCGGATGGTCACCTCGAGCCGTTGGCCATCGGTTCTTCTCATGACTTGCGCGTCGGGCAAAAGGTGCTTGCGATCGGAAATCCCTTCGGGCTCGATCATACCCTGACGACCGGGATCGTGAGTGCGTTGGGACGGACGATCAAGTCGCTGTCCAACCGGACGATCGAGGGGGTGATCCAAACCGATGCGGCGATCAATCCCGGCAACTCGGGCGGACCGTTACTGGACAGCGCCGGTCGGTTGATCGGCGTGAATACGCAAATCGTCAGCCCGAGTGGAGCCTATGCTGGAATTGGTTTCGCGGTTCCAGCCGATACGGTGAACCGCATCGTTCCGGAACTTATCAAGCACGGAAAGCTCATCCGTCCCGGGTTGGGCGTTTCTCTTGTGCCGGACGCGATCGCGAAGCGATGGGGAATCAAGGGATTGATTATCGGGAAGGTGACGCGCGGTGGTGCGGCCGACCGCGCAGGCCTCAAGGGGGCACGCGAAACCATGATCGGGCAGATCCAACTTGGCGACATCGTCGTATCGGTTGCGGGAAAGCCGGTCGCCACCACTGATGATCTGATGGATGTGATGGAAGCGCACAAAGTTGGCGACCAGGTGAGCGTGGAGATTGTACGCGGGAATCGGCGTGAAAAGGTTTCGGTGATCCTGCAGGCCGTCAATTAGTATGACGGCATTTCAAGACATGCGTATGGTAGGATCACCGAGTCGAGTTTTGTGGAGGACCACCCCATGAGTGATCGCAGGTCTCCCGATCCGGAGGTACCAAACGATCAGCGCGATGAACTGTCGTTGAAGATCGGGCCCGATCCGATCGAGTTGATCGAGCAGTGTTTGGCTTCCTTTCCCGACGGTGATCCGAGACAGAGGCTGTTGTATAAGCTGCGTCATGCCGTCATGCTCTCTCAAACCACCAGCCAGCAGCGTGAGCTGGAATTCAAAAAAGTGAGCGAGGTCGTCGCCAAGCTGACGGCACCGGCGAATCGTATCGGTACCTTGCTTGATGTTCCAGGGGAGGGGCTCGCACGCATCGTCGTCGGTGGAGCTGAGTATTATGCCAACGTGGATCCTCGCGTCTCGCAGTCTGACCTCAAAATCGGAACCCAAATTCTCGTCAACGAAGCCTACGCGGTCATCAAAACCCTGGGGTACGATCGAAACGGCCCTATCTTGAAACTGACGGAAGCCATGCCCGACGGTCGATTGCGGTTTGAACAGGAGATGGGCCGGCAATCATTGATCTTACCACGGTCCACCGATCTTATCCGCGTGGACCTCAAGGCGGGCGATGAGGTTCGCATCGACCCCAGCCATCGCGTGGCGATCGAAAAAATGGAGGATCGCAAGGCAAGTCAGCATCTCCTCGAGGAGGCCCCTGCGGTCACATGGGAGCAAATCGGTGGGCAGCACGAGGCGATCGCCGCCATCAGAAAGGCGATCGAGTACCCCCTGTTGCACGCCGAGACATTCGAACGATTCAAATTCTCCCAACCGAAGGGTTTTCTTCTCTATGGCCCGCCCGGATGTGGGAAGACGCTCATTGGGCAAGCGGCAGCGGGCAGTCTTGCCAAACTGGTCGGCGAATCCACAGCGCAGCGTGCTGCTGATATGGACAAGCGTCCACCGGTGACGAGCGGAGCATTTCTTCACGTAAAAGGGCCGGAAATCCTCAACATGTGGCTTGGGGAGTCGGAGCGGATGGTCCGCGACCTCTTTGACCAGGCGCGTGCGCGGCGTCAAGACGGCGCTTTGCCGTTTATTTTTATCGATGAAGCCGAGTCGATTTTGGGCACGCGGCGTGCGATGCGGTCCTTCAATATCTCGAACACGCTCGTCCCGATGTTTTGTAGTGAAATGGACGGGATCGAGTCGCTGCAGGATGTGGTCATTATTCTGGCCTCCAACCGGCCAGACTTGATTGATCCAGCGGTACTGCGTCCTGGCCGCATCGATCGAAAAATCAAAGTCGGTCGCCCGAATAAGGAGGCATCGGAAGAGATTCTGAAAGTATACTTAACCGCTGACCTCCCGCTGGATTCGGCAGTGGTGAAGGAGCGAGGTGGTGAGCAGGGGCAGGCCGTCGCATCGCTTGTTGCCGACATCATTGAGTCGATTTTTCGGCGGACAGAGGAAAACCGGCTTCTGTCTATCAGACTGAGAAATGGTCAAAACAAGGTGCTCTATCGGGGTGATCTCGTGAGCGGAGCGATCTTGGCCTCAATCGTCCAGCGCGCCAAGGAAAAGGCGATCGACCGCATGGTTCGGGGCGGACAACCGGCGGGATTAGGGGCTCAGGATGTATTGGACGCGGTCTCGGAAGAGTTCCGAGAAGGCGAAATGTTGCCGCCCGACGACGCCGCCGAAGAATGGCTGAAATTGCTCGACCATCATCCGGAACAGATCGTAGGCGTTGCCTCATTCCGGCGGGGCCGTCAGGCGGAAGAACGTCTGGTGAATCAAATCATTTGAAGATGGATAAGCCTGGGAGAGCGAAGAGGTCCCGATCGTGATCATTCCATACCTCACCCTGGGGTGTCATACCTGATTGACTATGTCTCTATTCGGTATCGAAACAGAGTACGGGATCACGAGGGATGATGTGCCGGAGATGGATCCGGTCGTTGAATCAATGGAATTGGTGCGAGCGTATCTGACGGCCTCCTTCGAGCGACGTTGGGATTATGCCGGCGAGGATCCACACGAAGATGCCCGGGGCTTTCGTGTTTCGGGCTTGCAGCAGGATAAGGAAGAAGATGAGTTTACGAAGGTCGATGCCGGTCGTCCCTTTTCATTTCATGAGATGAAAAGCGACCTCGTATTGCCGAACGGCGCGCGATTCTACAACGACCACACGCATCCGGAGTATTCCACCCCTGAGTGTCGGACGCTTCGGGATCTCCTGGCTCAGGATCGCGCGGGAGAACGGGTCATGCTGCGAGCCGCTCATCGACGCAACCAGGCGCTCGGCGGCCCGCGGGTCCGGCTGTACAAAAACAACACGGATTTCCATGGCCACAGTTATGGTTGTCATGACAACTATCTCATCCCACGGGCCGTTCCTTTTTCCGTCCTTGCGACTGGTCTGGTGCCGTTCCTGGTGAGCCGACAAGTCATCGCGGGCGCGGGCAAGGTCGGAACCGAAGCGCAGGAGTCGGGATATGTTCCCGGGGGTTATCAGGTCTCGCAGCGCGCCGACTTTATGGAAACGGAATTGGGTGTCGATACGATGCATAACCGGCCGATTCTCAACACCAGGGACGAACCCCATGCGGATCGCCGAAAATATCGACGGCTCCATCTCATCATCGGCGATGCCAACATGTGCGAGTATGCGACTGCGCTCAAGGTCGGAAGCACACGGCTGGTTCTCGATCTCATCGAGCGAGGGGCTGCACCTCGTGTAGAGTTGGATCAGCCCGTGGTTGCCGTGAAGCAGTTGTCGCGTGATCCAGACCTCAAAGCCATAGTGAGGACCAAAGAGGGCCGCACGGTTTCTGCCTTAGCGCTTCAAGAACAGTACTACGAAGCGGCCTATCGAGCGTTCGCGGGCTCCGATAAGGAAGTGGATTGGGTGTTGACGGAATGGGGCGAGACCTTGCGACTGCTCGCACGGGATCGCTCACAATTGGTTGGGAAGTTGGATTGGGTCACTAAGCAGTGGTTGCTCGAGACTTTCATTCAGGAAGAACGGCTCGGCTGGGACGATCCGTGGTTGGCCAGCTTGGATTTGGAATATCACAATGTCAACCCTGAACAGGGGCTCTACCTCGGGTTGGAAGCGGAGGGAAGAGCGTGGCGGATGACGACTGACGAGATGATCGAACAGGCGATGGGGAACGGTCCAAGCGATACGCGCGGTGGACTGCGAGGACTCTGTGTGCAGCGGTTTTCTCACCAGATTACCTCGGTGCAATGGGAACGCATCCAGTTTGCCGGTGAGATTCGATCGTCCCACCTGGACATGGCAGATCTGTTCGATCCACAGGACGTGCGACGATGCACGAACATCTTCCAACGTGCCCATTCTCCGGCCGACGCCCTGGCAGCGTGGAGTCACAGAAAGGACAGAGGGACATGAAGCACATCATGATGCCGGAACGACGGGAAGGACCGGTCGATCCCATGCCCAAGACGCCGCATCCACACGAAGAAGGAGGTGGACCGCGGCGCCCTGATACCGGATCGCCGGATAGGGATAGTTTGATGAAGCGGATGCGCAAGGTGGACCCCAAGCAGGCGGAACGGTATCGGCAGCGAACAGGTGAGTAATCGGGTCACGCGGCGCGCCGGGAGACAAGCGCATGTAAGCGGGCGCATAGGAGTCGACACTTTTCACTGAAGATCGGTGATGCGATGGGCATGCAGGGCGATTTCTATCGGCTTTTGAAGGAACAGGGGTACGTATGGGGAGTACCGGGGCAAGCCGGAGCCGGTCAGGAACTGACAACGGCGACCACGATCCTCGCGTTCAAATACCGCGATGGTGTTCTTGTAGCAGGGGACCGTCGCGCGACTGCCGGCAATATGGTGATGTACGACCGCACCGATAAGGTATTGGAGATCGACCGGTACAGCGTGATGGCCATTGCCGGAGTTCCTGCTACTGCGTATGAGATGGCGCGTATTCTTGAACATTCCTTCAAATACTACCGGCGGACCCAGCTCCAGGAGCTCAGCTTTGAGGGCAAGCTCCGCGCGCTCTCCAAACTGCTGAAGGAAAACGTCGCGGCAGCCTTGGCAGGGACAGGGGCCGTGGCCCCGATCTTTGCGGGTTACGATGCCGATCTGGAAACGGCGAAAATTTACTTCTACGACATTCTCGGCGCGGAGTTCGAGGGAGTTGAATATGCCGTCTCGGGGTCCGGCTCACCGACCATTCGTGGAATCCTTCACTACTTGAACACGTGGGGCGAACAGCCGCTGAGTGCGATGCCGGAGGACCAGGCTACCATTCAGGCATTGCGGTTATTGACGAGTGCCGCGGAATTCGACAGTGCGACCGGTGGAGTCAACCGTGATGCCGGACTCTATCCGGTCGTCAAGTTCATCACGGCCGGCGGTGTGAGAACGATACCGGACCCGCAACTGCGGTCGTTGTTCGAAGCAAACGTTTCTCGAAGCCTGTGAGGACTATTCCCCATGTATGAAGAGCCGTATCGATGGGTCGAAGCGGTTGGGAATCGCCGGCAATATCTCGACGAACAGTTTAGGCAAGGAAGCCCGGTCGTCGGCGTCGCATATCATGCCGGTATTCTTCTCATGACCATGAGCAAAGGGACACCCAAGTTGTATGAGATTTACGACCGTCTGGGTCTGGGTGGGATGGGACATCCGGCCGATCTGGAAAAGATGCGGTTCAATCTGTTGGAGATGGCGCATGTCGAAGGATTCAATCGCTCGCCGTCCGACGTGACGGGTGGTCGTCTGGTCAAGTACGGCATTGCACCGGTCATCAAACAGGCGTTCGAAGAGGTGTTCAAAGCTCCCTTCATCGTGAAAATTCTGCTGGTCGAGTTGGGCCAGAAAGCGGGGAAAGATAGTTTCTTGACGATCAACTACGACGGAACGTTTGAAGAAAAGAGTCAGTATGCTGTGGTGGCGGCTTCACCGGCGAGCGAGCAGGAGATGATCGCATATCTGAGACAGCAATCGACGTCCTCGCTTGAAGAAGCGATCGATTCGGCGATTCGCACGTTGGCAGTCGGGGACCGCGCTCAACGACAAGCGCTCGAGGAAGGTGGGGATCATGCCGAAGCTCGGGCGGGCTCCGATCAGCAGCCGATCGACCCCGAGAGACTATATGCTCATATGCGCCAATGTCTTGCCGAAAAAACGATTGAATGTGCTCTGCTGGATCGCCAAGCATCGGGTCCTTCCAAATATCGAACGCTCAGTCCCGGTGAATTAGAACACGTGCTCCCAAAGTCTCTGAACACCCCGCTCGTGTAATCTCATGTTGAATCGCATTTTTGGCTTGGAGACCGAATACGGGCTTTTAATTCACGAAGATCACCCCGACCACTCACCGACCTGGTTTGCTCATAGGATCCGTGACCATCTGTTCCATGTCCTGCGCCGCGGCGTGCTCGACCGCCACCATCGAGGGCATGACGAACCTCCTGGTAACGGGGGATTTCTCACCAATGCCGGACGAATCTATCTGGATATGGGACATTTGGAGTATGCCTCCCCGGAATGCCATTCCCTCACGGATGTGGTGGCATCAGACCGTGCCGGGGATCTCCTACTGCAGCAAGCCATCGAGGATCTGGGCTTCTCGGATCACGTGTCCTTGATCAAGAACAATATCGATCACGAGACGGACGCGACATTTGGCTCGCATGAGAATTACCTCGTTTCGAGGCGGTTTCCGTTTTCGAGGCGCGGAATGGCCCCGCTCGTGACCTTTCTCGTGACGCGGCAGATTTTTACCGGCTCCGGGCGTGTCGGCTCCGCCGGTCCACAGGAAGCGTGGATTCAGATGGATCGGTTGATTGTTCCACGTGCGGCCGTCGGTGCTCGGTATGGTTCGGAGGTGCCGTTTCAAATCTCACAACGTACCGACCACATTGTGAATGATTTCTTCGAATGGGTTCAGCACAATCGGGCGATCGTGAATACGAGAGACGAGCCGTTGGCCGATCCCAATCAATACCGGCGAATTCATCTCCTGTTAGGCGATTCCAACATGGCCGAATATGCGACAGCCCTGAAGCTGGGGACGACTGGATTGGTGTTACAGCTGATTGAAGAAGGGCATGCGCCTCAAGATTTGGAGATTGATGAACCGGTGGAGGCGTTGCAGGAGATCTCTCAGGATCAAGCACGAAACTGGTTGATCCAGCTGCGGTCTCGGAGAACGATGTCGGCGCTGGATATTCAAGAGCGCTTTCTCGAGTGTGCCGTGCAGCATTGTAAGGGCCAGGATGAAGAAACCGATTGGGTGCTTGCCCAATGGGCATCGATTCTCCACGACCTGCGCGACGATTACCGGAAGCTGGTCGGGCGAGTCGACTGGGCTTCCAAGCTTTGGCTGCTTGAGTGTTTTCGAGAAGCGGAACCTGTCGCATGGGCCGATCCCGTGCTGAAGAGCTTGGATCTGGAGTATCACAATCTGAATCAAGAAAAAGGACTGTACTTTGGATTATTGGAAGAAGGGCGTGTCCCTCGCTTGACGACAGACACGCTGATCCATCTGGCGATGGAAGAGGCTCCCAAGAATACGCGCGCGTACGGCCGCAGCGCGCTGGTGAAGCATCTCTTGGATGCCTGGCCTGCCACCGAGGTGGATCATCTCGCGGGTTCTGACGCATTGTTCCCTCCCTACATCATCAACTGGTCGATCTTTCAGGTGCGGGGCCAGGAAGCGTTTCATATGGCGGATCCATTCAAGACATATGTCCAGGAAGTCCACTCGTATTTGAGTACTTGTTGACGCGGTCGAGTTCGGGTATGCCGGTCTGGCCTCAACGATCCATTGCGATCGGAACCCGGAGGTGAAACGTCGTTCCTGCATCGATCTCACTTTCAACCCAGACTTTCCCCTTGTGCGCGTCCACCACGTCCTTCACGATCTTGGTGCCAAGACCCGTCCCGCCGATTTTCGTGCTTGCCGTGTTTGCCGAGAACAGTCGATCACGAATCTCGGGACGCATCCCTCGGCCGGTGTCTGCCACGGCAAGCGCAATGCAGTGTGACTCGCGATCAACATGTCCCTGCACTGTGATCACGCCACCTGCGGGAGTTTCCGGAATCGCGTTATGAATGAGATTGTAGAACGCGTTATAGAGTCGTTACCCATCGGTCTGCAATTCCGGTAGAGACTCTAGCTCTTCGGTGCGCAAGGTCACGTGCCGTTCCGATGCGAGAGGCTTCAACGTCAAAACGACTTCCGAAACGATGTTCCGTACACTGCAAGGCTCAAGATTGAGCAGTGAGTTGAGGTCCTTCTCACAGTCAGCTATTTCTCGGACCTGCGCATGCAGCTATCGGATGCCGTCCTGGGTAGGGAACTCACGGCAGAGAGAAACAAAGTTCTTTTTGAAGCAGGGTGTGTCGGACATTTTGTTCAAGCCGATCGATCAGCCCCAGTTGCTGGCGGCTATCAACAAGGCTTTTGATGTAAATATATACGATAAAGGATTGAGACCACGGTGTCCACGTAGAGCTCCACGCCCGTGCGTTTAAGAATACGGAAATCAGCGAAGCGTAAATGATAATCGCTTAGATTGCGGGGACAGCACTTCGTGTGATCATGTGAGTCGGCTCCCTATCTGTACTGAAGCTAGAACGTTGCATCCAGGGAGTCGAGAATCCAATGTCAGTCAAAGAGATTCTGGGGATAAACTTTTGCTCTGGAGACGAAAAGCAAAGAACGAATGCTTACGGGAAAAGTCTCCTGGTGTATTCAACCCCCAGTAGTAGGGGGAGTGAACTAAACCCCACGTGCTCGTGGCCACAGCCATCATGCAATGAAATGCGGTGTGGTTGATCTTTTATCGAACTGCGATAACCTATGGACTCCACACTGAAATATCACCAATGCTAAGCTTCTGAGGAGGGAGACGACGGCAGTGGAGGGGCAATCATGAAGGCACGGAAATGGATGATGGAATATGGTGTCGCAGCCGCTCTGGCGTTTCTCCTCGCGATGATTCTCGGCCAAATTCCATTATTCCGGGAAACCGCTATGGGCAAGCTTCGGGCGTCAGACCTCGTCCAATTTGTTGGCTACAGTGGCTCATTGGTGATTGTATGGCTGGGCGCGCGTGAATTGGCCCATGATCCTCCGGAGGAATGGAGGTGGATTGCACCGTTTCAAGGAGTGATTCTACCGTTCGTTACACTGCTTGCGGTCGGCATCGCGTACGGTGTGTTGCTGTATCCCCTTGAGCCGTTTCTGGGGAAGCCGGGAAAAGTGATGTACAACTGGATCTTCATCGTGGCCATTGTTACCGACAGCGTGTGGCTGATTCTGAGTTGGATACGAAAATGCGTTCCTGTTGTTTCATCCATGAAGCCTCATACACTGGACAAAGCGGCATAGTCTTCTACTGCAACAAACCTGGTTCGGTTTTGTTAGATTCGTCTCGTTAAAAAGTCTACGATTCGATTCTCGGCCCAGTAGGGATCTTCTCCATTCCGGCTTCGATGAAAAAATCCGCAATGACCTCCGTAGCGAGGCGCCATCATGCGAATCTTGGGATGCCGCTGAATCTTTGGTACGGTAAACATTGAGTAAGGAATGAAGGGGTCGTCTTGTGCCGTAATAATGAGGGTGGGAACAGCGATATGCTCGAGCACATGCCGTGCTCCCGCTCGATCATAATAGTCGGCACCGTCCCGATACCCCCCGTCTCCAGCGGTATAACGATCGTCGAATTCGCTGATTGTGGCGATCTGATCGAGTGCCGACAGATCCCATTTCCCTGGCAACAGCGCCGCCTTTCTCCGTAGGCGTGATTTCAACCTGCTCAGAAAATGGCGATGGTAGATCCAATTGCGTGGCTCTTCCAAGGCGCGTGCGCAAACGGTCGGGTCGATATTGGGGCATACCGCTGCAACTCCGGCGAGAGCCGGCTCGTCCTGACCGAGTTCACCGGCTGTTTTGAGCACAAGATTCCCTCCCATGGAATAGCCGACAAGCCAGATACCATTCAATCCGTCTCGATGAGCCAACTCGCTGATGATCGCGCGGTAGTCTCCGCTCAAGCCGCTGTTATACAGGGTGGGGGAAAGATGGTCGGTCCCGCCGCAAGTTCGTTGATTCATGCGAATGACATTGAAACCTGAGCGATAGGCTTTTGCTGCAATGCCGCGCATATATCGAGATTCGCTGCAGCCTTCGAGGCCGTGGACCAAGATCACGGTGGGAGATGTCCGTCGATTGTCTTGCCAGTGACAGAATCCTTGGAGTTGCGCATGCGGCTCGACGGAAAAGAAACGCGATTCCTGAGGTATTCCTGCCAAGGACGTGTCCCGCGGCAAATAGCGAGGGACAAGGGTCATGAGATGAGCGTTCCGGAGGGGGAGCGGCGGCTGAAAAGACGAAGTAATGTCAAGTATCGTGTGATTGATCATAAGCTGCAGTATGGTACGCCATGCGTTTTGAGGAGGGTAGACCTTGATGGCTGTTTTTCATACCGCTATCCTAATGGACGAATGATGCTGCCGGCTATCGGCGCCTTCATGTGGCGGTACTGTGAGCGAGGTCGGATTCCGGGGAGAGACGGCCATATCGTGTGAAGAAGCAGCACTGAATAACTGGCTTGGAGTGTTGACTCTGGACCGGAGACGAAGCCACTTCAGGAAAGAAGTCAAAGAGAGAAGCGATCTGACACAAGATAATTTGGCTCCCCGGGCAGGACTCGAACCTGCGACCAGCCGGTTAACAGCCGGCTGCTCTACCAACTGAGCTACCGGGGAACAGAGGTTCAAGTGAAAGAGGATGGTATTCTAGCAAAACTTTTCACGCAATAGGGAGATTTTTTAGATGTCGAAATCTTCAGTTTCGTCTTCCTCGGATGAAGCGTCGGTGTTGCCTTCGGCCAGAGCAGCATAATGTTTCGCCCATGTGAGATAGAGGTTCCCGCTATCGCGCATGGTGTCGGCAGCTTTCACGAGCTTTTCAACGAGTTCCGGGTCCTTGCCCGTAGCTTGGATGACCGCCGCCCGTCGTTCAATTGCCTTTGGGTATTCACTGATCAAGCCGGTGATTTCCCGAAGCAGCTCATCAATGACGTTGTCTTCATTCTCCATGTATGCCTCACTGAGTAGCAACAAAAAACCCCATAGCGTTGACGCCATGGGGTTTTCCAATTCGAATCAGGTAGGTTCAACCTTGGTAGGCTTGCCCCAAGGCCGCGGATTCTCCCTTTTTGGACATCAACTGGCCGGTGGCGCTGACAGCCTGCATGACGATCGCTTCATGCTTGGCGGCATTGCAGACGACTACACACAGTTCACAGCCTTTACAACGGTCAATAATGACTTCGGCTACCATCTTGGTGGTGTTCAAGTCCAAGCAGTTCGCTTCCGGACAGTACATGATACACAGCCGACAGCCTTTCTTGGCCGTGCATTTTTCATCGATGACTTGTGCGATATTATACATGCGACGTGGTTCCTTCTGTTACGCAGCGACGGCAGGATTACCGACTCGCAATTCGATCTTGTTCTTTTCCGCCCACTCACTGGCAATCTCATAAGCCCGCTTCACGGTCGCTAAGTTCTTCGCCAAGAGCATTTCCTTTTTTGCGAATTTCTTTTTAATTGCTTCGTCCAGCGAAGCGGTCCCGCCCGATGCAACAAATTTCTTGCCGAATCGTTCTTGGAGCGCGCCATCTAACGCTTCCATCGAGACGCATTTGGTAATGCCAGCTACGGAGCCGATCATGGTCATGTTCGTTGATAACTCTGTTCCGGCGACTTCAATGGCGATTTGAGTGCCGGCAATGTAAAACACTGGAACGTTTAGATCTTTGAGACGTTCCACGTCTTCTTCGGGGAGCAATGGAACGTCAGAGTTGATGATCACTACACCACCCTCTTTGATGCCGGAGTAGAAGGGCATGGTATAGCTCTTTCCCATCGTGATGACCTGAGGATGGAACACTTCGATCACATCCGGAAACACAAGTTCGCCGCGGTCATAGATCCGTTCAACACCAATGCGGCAATAGCTTTCTGCCGGCGCCATCCGTTTCTCGGCCCCAAAAAAGGGGTTCGAAATCGAGAATTTCCCATCCCGATTGGCAGCCATGGCCATGACGTGAGCAGCGGTGACGGCACCCTGTCCACCCAAACCTGACATTCGGATGTTAAGTCGCTTCTTGATCATGGATGGCCTCCTGTCTAATTCGCTTGTGCCTGGGCGGCCAATTGCTTGGCAGCTGCTTTCCGTTCCTTGTCTTTTGCGGCGAGCTCAGTCAACAGTTGCTTCGCCGGTTCGCTGACGTATTCCTTGTACGCAAATCGCTCGGTCGGCTTTTCTGAATCACGCATCTCTTGCAAGCCTTCCATGCTGTTCTTGCCGATTTCGAGAATACAAGGAGTGTAAAGCTGGAGATAGGTCGGGCCGATTTCACGGGCGATATGCACCGCATTGCGGATAACTTTTTCGACCAGCGACGGTTTGCTGACCGTGCAATTCACAACATAGTGACAACCGGACTCACGGGCGATCTCAGGCAACCGCACCTTATCGAACAACTTCCCGACCGGCGCCATTTTTGCGACAAAGCCCTTCTGCATGAGCCCGCTCTCTTGCCCGCCGGTGTTGGCATAAAGCTCATTATCGAAGCAGATCGTTGTGAATTTCTCCTGGCGAAACCAGGCTTGGAGCGTCATATCCAAGCCGATATCGACGGTCGCACCATCACCGGCCAGGACAACCACGTCCTTCACACGTCCTGGGAATCGAACGCTGAGGGCACGCTTGAGGCCGGATGCGATCGCGTTCTGATTACCGAACAAGGAGTGGATGTTATGAACGGCGACCATCGGAAATACTAAGCTTGTACAGCCCGTGGAGCCGACCATCACGGTGTCTTCTGGATTCGGGAGAGAGGCCAATATGTAACGGAACGCCATCGACTCAGGGCAGCCGGCGCAGAGCGAGTGCTGCTCAATCAGTTCCTTTGATGTCCCGATATCTTTCCATCCCCGATCCTCCTTGCCGTATGTCGCGCTCTTGACGAGGTCCTGATAATCCGACGGCATGATGTCATACAGGGCTTCGGAGATTTGAATACGTTCCTTGCTCATTATGGCCTCCTCAGTGCCGCTCGATCGAGCGGACAGGTTCATAAGTCAGTGTGGGTCAGCTTCCACGACCAGCTAGGGAGAAAGTCTTCATCCCCAGAGCTGTTTTAATCTCAGATACGATAATTTCGGGTGGCATCGTCATGCCCCCGCAAACATGTGGACCGGCATGGACGCGCTGGTGATTTGGGACGGTGGCCCGGATTTCTTTGGCCAGCCACCCAGTCACATTGAACTCCGGCACAAAAATGTGTTTCGCGTTCTTGGTAGCCTCTCGAATTTCTTCTTCCGGCCAGGGGCGGAGCGTCTTCACCTTCACTAGTCCGCAACGCACACCCTCATCCTCCAACAGCCGGATCGCTTCTCGGCCCTGAGAAACGGCAGTACCTGAAGCGACGATCACGATGTCTGCATCCGCATTTTCTGTATCGATCAGGCCATTCAACCAATGGATCGAATGTTTTCGCGAGCGTTCGACAGCAGCCCAAATCTCTTGCTGCCAGCTAGCATGGGTTGCATAGCTGATATAGTTACTCTTCATCACAAATGGATCGCGCATCATCCGAACAGGTGGACATTCCATATCCATACAAGGTACGGGAGATCGGTAGGGGTCGTAGGGTGGCAAACACATATCGGCGGGCGTCAGATTCACCACATCTTTCGTGTGAGTGACAAAGAACCCATCGCAGCACAGTGCGAGCGGGAGGTGTACATCCGGCTCCTCTGACACCATGTAGCCTTTCAGGATCCAATCGAAGAAGTCTTGAGCAGTTTCTGCATGCCACACCAACATGCCGGTGTTCAGCAGATAGGCGATTTCGAGCGTGTCTGGCTGAATCGAGAGCGGTGAGTTGATGCCTCGACAGGTGACGATCATCTGAATCGGTAACCTAGCGCCGGCCCACATCGGGAAGTTCTCCATGGCCCGCATGGTGCCCGGTCCTGCTGTTGTCGTGAACACGCGAGCTCCGCCAAACGCGGAACCTGCGCATTGCGACATGACGGCGAACTCACTCTCTCCGCGGAAATAGTCTCCGATATAACCTTCCGCAAATAATTCGCCGATCAATGCGGCGGCCTCACTCTGTGGTGTGATCGGATACGCGATCATGACGTCGCAGCTTGCCCGACGGAGAGCTTCCTTGATGACTTCGCTGCCCGTGAAGAATGATGGCGTACGCGGAGCCTCATTCATCATTTTCCAGGTGTCTGTATAGGTCTGACCTTTTTTATTTTGTGTTCCGATCACTGATTTTATTTCTGCCATGGACCCAGCCTCCTTTCACACTCACGGATTTCAAACGGTTAATTCGAAACCCCATTATTGGCTGATGCTAGCCGTGGTTGAACGGTCCCTTTCAATCGCTTGATGGTATCGGCCAACCTCATGATCTTATCAACAGATGCATCGCGAAACGAGAGCATGGCATCTTCGTGACCGGCCTGCGCACACATAGCAATAGTGTAGCAGGAGGTTCCTCCACGAATAATCTTTAGCGACAAATTGGCTTGATGGCAGTGCACGCCAACAAACATGCAGCAGTCGATCTTGTTATGCCAGATCGTCAAATTCGGATGATTCGGGTTGATCTCGACTTCGGGGTTGATTTTAGGATATTTGGGGCGGTAATCCGGCATTGGAATCAGCATCGGCTTTTGGCTCGGCTGAACGCATTCTTTCATCGTGTTAAAAAGATGTCGAATGGCCGTCGCTTTCTTTGCAGCCTTTTCGTTCCATGCCCAAAGCACCAGGGGACCAGGAAAGATTGTCGGGACTTTTGCCATTAAGAATTGACGTGCCGCTTCTTCATAGGCTTGTTCCTCCGAGGTGATCACCCCATTGATATGGGCTTCTCCTGGATTTGGGAGTCGAATTCCCATGCTTGCGGCGGCTGGTGGAAGAAAGTGTTCTGGTCCTGGGAGCACGCGATAGTCACTCATCACAACCTACACTCCGGGAAAATTTGGGTTGATGAAAGAACGGTGTTTTTTCAGCCACTTGATTCTCCACACACTCTAAGCTGTTTCTCTATCATTCCGCAACATCGCAGAAGGCCCACGGAAATGAGCTTTCGGGCCACGAGCGGATAGATAATTAGGCCCTTTGTCCACTGGGCGGTTCGAAGGGTACTAGGGCATCGCCAGGAACAAGCCCCGTCGCATTATAGGTATCGCTCTTTTGGATTGTCAAATGAGAGTTCGACGAGCCGCGTAGAACATGGATGCGCAGTGAGCCGAGGAAAACTACGTGCTGAAACGTCACTATGGGAGCTGTTCGCAGGCTTCCGTTGAGCCGAGCATGCAAGCATGTTCGTAATCCTCTTTTGCGGAACGCCCTTGAAGTTCTTCCTGATAGAGCTTGGCCCTCGCCAGTAAGACATGAGTATCGGTAGGATTGATTCGCAGGATGGTGCTGAGGTCGTCGATCGCGGGGATCGGTTGTTTCAACTGTTTATAGATCGTGCTCCTGAGAAAATAAGCTTCTTTTTGGTAGGGAATCCAACTGTCAGGAATTCGGGGAGGTAAGCATTTGTGTAAGATCGCAAGAGCAGAGGACCACTGTTTGAGAGCAACCAATTTTCGGGCTTCAACGGTATACAAGTCAATGAGCCGGTGACGTGCCAGATCAAAGAAGGGATCCAACTCGAGGGCTTGTTCGAACGAGTGCGCTGCTTCCTCGGGGCGATTAAGCCACGTATTGACGTCGCCATGACCAAGAAGGGCCCAAGTATTCCGCGGATCTATGCGAAGGGCGCGATCGAAGTCCATCCGGGCATTGTCGACATACTCGGAATATTCGCTCGGTCTTGATCTGTTGGAATATGCAGCGGATGCGAGCCGCAGGTACGTTTGGCCGCGTACGATCAAAGGTTCGACGGATTGAGGGTCCAGGGCGGCGGCCTGCGAGGTGAAGTCAAGCTTCTGGGGAAGATGCTGCGTCAGAATTGCTCTCTCGACGAATGTCCGAGCCTGTTCACGAGCCTTAGTATTAGCGTGGCTGAGGGGCTCGATGGTGAGAGTTCGCACGCTGGCAGGAGACATCCTTAGCTCATCGAGTTGCGCCTTAAGTTCGGCATTCTCTTTCTGAAGACGGCGGAAGTGTTGGGCAAATCGCTGTTCAGATTGCCATCGCTGAACCGCTGCTTGGAGGTTGTCAAGGTCAACGACCGCGCGAATTTGAATATAGAAACTAGGCCGGTCGCTTACGAAGGAACGGCGTGATTCCAGAATCTCGGTTTTTGTTATCGCGGCAGCGATAGTGCGAATCTCCAATGAACTTGTTTGGAAGCTTTTGCCGGCCTCGGTTTTTTCAAGATCGTGAAAGGTTGACTCGATGTACAGTCCTGCTTCCTCAACCGCTCTGCGTTGGGCGCGCTGGAGCACTCGTTCCTCGGCTGAGGCAAGCGTGTCACCGTCTCCCATCACATAGTGTCCTTCAGCCACGATGGTGGTTTCTGAAGCACTCGTGTGGTGATACGGAGCAAGTACGGAGACGGTGATGATCGAAGTCGCACCCAACATGAGGCGAAAAGTCATACCATAACTATACCGCTCGAATGCATGTCAGACAATTCTCGTGTCGAGTGAGAGGCTTGTTAGGGCTGTTTGGGGAAAACCTGCATAAATGGGTGAATTTCGAATCTTTCGAAGACCCCATGAATCATGTATGGGTCATGGTAGGCAAATTCTTCGGCTTCCGCCAGAGTCTCGAACTCTAACACCAGCAAACTCCCCGCTTTATCCGTAAGAGGGCCGGCGAGGACTACTCGCCCTTGTTTATCTAGCGGTTCGAGGTTGGCGAGATGAGCAGACCGATGCACCTTCCGTTTCGCTTCTCCATCTGGGCCATCGTAGCCGATGATGACGAACTTCATACCGCTGATCTCTTGTAAGTGGGCACTATCCGCCGGTCCCTCGCTGGGCAGGGATCAAACTAGGTGGGTTCTTCTTCAATAGGACAACGATCGTTGTATCCGGTCGTGACTTCGTGCCACCAACGGATTTCTTTTTCGCCGAGCTTCCAGCATAGATACACGATTCGGCCGTTGCGGATATGCGGGAAATCGCACAGCCCCAGATCGATATCCTTCACAACAACTCCCAGCTCATGGATGGCATGGAGGTGAGAGCTGATATCCTGGAGGCTTTTCACATAAGGGACGCCAACAGGTGTTCCACCTCCAAAACAAGCGTTGGCCGAGGCCCTGCTTACTTCCCCACGGGTTCGTAGGAGCACGGCCTTACTTTCTTGGACGGTCGACAGGTGTAACTGGAGTTGTGGGATTAACTGATTTGCCTCAAAAAGGGAAAAGACCCGGTCTGGGCTGGTTTCGTTTTCGTCCCGTGCCATTATGGTCGTCGTCTTCCCTGTGTAACACATTTTATATTCGATGAACAAGTCGAGAATACGATATATGGTAATATGGTCAATGCGCTGCGGTGGGAAAATAATTTATGCAGGAAACAAAAAATCCACATGCTAGTTGACAACCGTTTGGTGCGTGGGTATGATTGACGCAAGGATCTAGAGTGAGCTGATTCTCTCCCATTTAGAATTCATTTCCGGAACCTATCTCGAATCAAACCTAAGCAGCAGTGTGAGTGAAGTCATTAGCAGGCCGACCAACAGACTTTTTCTGAGTAGACAAGTATCATAGTGTCCTGAGAAGAAAAATAGACAACGAACTTCCACGAGTTCTTCCAACCCGATAGACCAAGACTTATATTAAGCTCATCGCCGAGACCAAAACACGCTTCGCATGGCCAATCAGCTTGGGCGAATTCTTCTAGACGGGTAACCGAGCCAAGGATCGAGAGGAGTTGTATGTCAGTAGCTAGGGGGGAAGTAATGCATCTTGCAGAGCTGAAACAGAAGTCCATTGCCGACCTGAACGATGTGGCTCGGGAACTGAAAATCGAGGGAGCCGCCAATCTGAGAAAACAGGAGCTGATCTTTGCGATCCTCCAAGCTCAGACCGAAAAAAATGGGGTGGTTTTCGGAGAAGGAGTGCTGGAGACTCTTCCTGATGGATTTGGTTTTCTCCGTGCACCGGACTCCAATTATCTGCCGGGACCCGACGACATCTACATTTCTCCGTCACAGATCCGCCGGTTCAACCTTCGCACAGGCGACATTGTGTCTGGCCAGATCCGTCCCCCGAAAGAGAGCGAACGATATTTCGCCCTACTCAAGGTCGAAAAGGTCAACTATGAAGATCCGGAAGTCGCGCGGGATAAGATTCTGTTCGATAACCTTACTCCCTTGTATCCCGAAGAGCGACTCAATCTGGAATTCGACCGTGAAGAGTATTGTACCCGCGTGATGGATTTGACGACCCCGATCGGCAAAGGCCAACGGGGGTTGATTGTGGCGGCTCCCCGTACCGGGAAGACGATGCTACTGCAAGCAATTGCCCGAGCGATCCTTAAGAATCATAAGGAAGTGACCCTTATTGTTTTGCTGATCGACGAACGACCGGAGGAAGTCACCGACTGGCAGCGCCAGGTAAAGGCGGAAGTCATCAGCTCCACCTTTGATGAACCGGCTCAGCGGCATGCCCAAGTTGCTGAAATGGTGTTGGAGAAGGCAAAGCGGCTTGTCGAACACAAGAAGGATGTCGTCATTCTATTGGACAGCATCACGCGCCTGGCTCGTGCCTATAACACCATTGCGCCGCCCAGCGGAAAGGTCCTCTCCGGCGGTCTCGATTCCAACGCCCTACAACGGCCGAAACGTTTTTTCGGAGCGGCTCGTAACATTGAGAACGGCGGAAGTTTGACTATCATGGCGACCGCGCTTGTGGATACAGGCAGCCGTATGGATGACGTCATCTTTGAGGAGTTCAAGGGAACCGGGAATATGGAAGTTCACTTGGATCGCCGTCTGGCCGACAAGCGTCTCTTCCCCGCGATCGATATCAGTCAGTCCGGGACGAGAAAGGAAGAATTGTTGGTGGACAAGGATCGGCTCAACAAAATGTGGATTCTGCGCAAAGTGCTCAGTCCATTGGGCACGATGGAAGCGATGGAATTCCTGATGGATAAGATCGGTGGAACCAAGAACAACCAAGAATTTCTCCAATCGATGAACCGATAGGCGGAGCTTGTTTCTTGAGCGTCCTTCGGATTAAAGTACTGCGGATTAAGAATGGGTCAATCGCGGTGACAATTCTTCGGTAAGGAGTCGTAGGCCATGCAGAAGGGTATTCATCCAGTCTATCGGGAAGCGACAATCCATTGTGCCTGTGGAAACTCGTTCAAGACACGTACGACCATCGGTGATATCAGCGTCGACATCTGTTCCAATTGCCACCCGTTCTTCACGGGTACGCAAAAGATCGTGGATACCGAAGGACGCGTTGAACGGTTTAAAAAGAAGTACGCGAAGAAGGGCCAGTAGCGCACCACTCGGTATAAAAGAGACCCTGCTTCGTGTTCGAAGCAGGGTCTCTTTTTTTGTCTCCGTGGTGTAACCACGTCACGTAAAGGTACGAAACGATGGAAACGGTCTTACTCAAGAAATGGGAGAGTCTCGCGTCACGGTTTCAGGAGTTGACCGATCAGCTTATGGATCCGTCCATCGTCAGCCAACCGGCCTTGTTACACAAGCTCAGTAAGGAGCGGACCGCTCTCGAGCCTGCAGCCCGACTGTTGGGAACGTATCACGAATTTGCGAAACAACTGGAAGAGGCGATGCAGATTCTCGCCGATCCTTCGGCCGGCAGCGAATTACATAAGCTGGCGGTGGAGGAAAAAGCCGAGTTGGAACGGCAGCGGGTGGACATAGAAGAGCAAGTCCGGGAATTCCTGATTCCAAAGGACCCACGGGACGAGAAAAGCGTGGTGCTAGAAATCCGAGCTGGAACCGGAGGAGACGAGGCGGCCTTGTTCGCCGGTGAGCTGTTTCGGCTGTATATCAAATATGCTGAAAAGAATGGGTTTAAGGTCGACACGGTTGAAGCATCCGAAACGGGCATCGGGGGCTACAAGAACATTGTTGCATTGATCGAGGGCAAGGGAGCGTACAGCCATTTCAAGTATGAAGCCGGCGTTCATCGAGTGCAGCGGGTTCCGGTCACGGAGGCAAGTGGTCGCATTCATACGTCCACCGTGACCGTCGCGGTCATGCCGGAAGTCGATGAAGTGGATGTGCAGATTGATCCGAAGGATCTACGAATCGATACATTTTGCTCATCTGGAGCGGGTGGACAGAGCGTGAACACGACGTATTCAGCCGTTCGAATCACGCATCTTCCAACCGGTGTTGTCGTGACCTGTCAGGATGAGCGGTCTCAATTGAAAAACCGAACCAAGGCCATGCGGACGTTGCGTGCCCGGATCGTCGAGGCTGAGCGAGAGAAGCAAGAAGCGGAGATCGCTCAGAACAGAAAGTCACAGGTGGGGAGCGGAGAACGAAGCGAAAAAATTCGCACCTACAATTTCCCACAGAACCGGGTCACGGATCACCGAGTCGGTATGACGCTTCACAAGTTGGAGTTGGTGATGGAAGGCGACCTCGATGAGATTGTTCAGGCACTGAAGGCGCAACAACAGCAGGCCGAAACCGCGAAGGTATAAAGGTGGCAGTCTCCATGAATACAGATCCGAAGACGGTCGGTACGCTTATGGCGTGGACGCGCCAAGTGTTGGATGACTCTGGGACGGCCAATTCAGCACAGGAAGCCGTGTGGCTTCTGGCCTATGCCTTGGGGATGGAACACCATGAGTTGGCAAGCCGGGGGGAACAATCGGTGACGCCCGATCAACTGGCACGTACCGAAGCGATGGTATCGAGGCGGATAGGACGAGAGCCATTACAGTACATTTTGGGCACGCAAGAGTTTTGCGGAATCGAGTTTTGTGTGAGCCCGGCGGTGCTGATTCCTCGGCCGGAGACGGAATTGCTGGTTCAGGCGGTTCTCAGGGAGGGTGGGCTTGCCGAAGGTGCGACGCTGGTCGATGTAGGAACAGGATCCGGCTGTATAGCCGTGACCGTCGCAACCGTTCTCAACGGGGTACGAATTCTTGCGCTCGACTGCTCCGCTGAGGCGCTGGCGATCGCAAAGGGTAATGCGGAACGGCATGGAGTGGGTGAAAAGATTGCCTGGATAGAGGGGGATCTCTTGTTGCCGCTGCGAGACCGCAATGTGGTGGGAGCAGTCGATATCATCGTTTCCAACCCGCCATACATTGCTGAAGAGGAATGGGCTCGACTTCAACCTGAAGTGCGAGGTTTTGAACCCCGAAGCGCCTTGGTTGCCGGGCTGCGAGGAACGGAGTTCCATGAACGATTACTCCGAGACTCGAAAGAATTTCTTGTTCCGGATGGATTGCTTGTCATGGAACTCGGTCAAGGACAGATGGCGCTCGTACGACAAGCGGCAGAACAAGCTGGTGGTTATACGGGACTTCAAACCGTAAAAGATGAGACAGGCATTGAACGAATTCTGATCGCGAGGCGAGTAGGGTAAGACTACGGCATGGATGAAATTCTCATCAACGGCGGCACACGGCTGCATGGGGAAGTCCGCATCAGCGGTGCAAAGAATTCCGCGCTCCCGATTCTGGCCTCCACGATCTTGGGCAGCGGAGAATGCGTGATTACCAATGTTCCGAGGGTCGTTGATGTGCTCACAATGGGAAAGCTCCTGGGAATTCTCGGCGCGAAGGTGTCTCATGAGGGTCATCGCGCGGTCATCCAGGCCGACGCCATTGTATCGGCTGAGGCGCCCTATGATCTCGTCAAGACCATGCGCGCTTCAGTTTTGGTGCTGGGACCGTTGGTTGCCCGCTGGGGCGAAGCCAAAGTCTCTCTTCCGGGAGGGTGTGCGATTGGTTCCAGACCGGTGAACCTGCATTTGGCCGGATTGGCTAAATTAGGGGCTGATATCGCCATCGAACATGGCTATATCACGGCCAAGGCGAAGCGGTTGAGAGGTGGACACATCTATTGTGACACACCGACGGTCACCGGCACCGAAAACATCATGATGGCGGCATCGCTGGCCGACGGAGTGACCATACTGGAAAATGCCGCGAAAGAGCCAGAGATCGTGGACCTTGCCGACTTTCTCGTCAAGCGTGGCGCCAGAATCCAAGGAGCGGGAACAGATGTGATGACGATTGAAGGGGTGCGTGAGCTCCATGGCGGAGATCACGAAGTCATTCCTGATCGCATCGAGGCCGGTACCTACCTGGCTGCGGCTGCCATGACTCACGGCGATGTAACCGCTACGCATTGCCGTCCGGGCCACCTTGAGGCGGTGCTGATGAAGTTGCGTGAGATGGGGGCCGATGTGCAAGAGGAAAAAGACATGGTGCGTCTGACCATGCCTGACACACTGAGGGGAACCGATGTGAAGACCTTACCGTTCCCGGGGTTTCCCACCGATATGCAGGCGCAAGTGGTTGCCTTGATGAGCCTGGCCGAAGGCACGAGCGTGGTCACCGAAACGGTGTTTGAGAGCCGGTTTATGCATGTGGAAGAATTACGACGAATGGGAGCTGATATCCGTGTGGAGGGTAATCGACTGGTCGTGACTGGACGGAAGAAGCTCACCGGAGCTCCAGTCATGGCGTCCGATCTTCGTGCCAGTGCCGGTTTGATTGTTGCCGGTTTGGCCGCGGAGGGAACGACGCAAGTCCAACGCGTCTATCATCTCGATCGGGGATATGAGCGGATCGAAGAGAAATTGGGAGCGTTAGGGGCCGACGTTCGGCGCCGACAGGCTGTGGCGAAGACTCATTAGAGGCTGTCCATGTTGACGATCGCGTTGTCAAAAGGAAAACTCATAGAGTCCGCGCTAGATCTCTTCCGTCGAGCCGGGTACAACATCGCCGGATTGTCGGGCGAAAACCGCCGCCTGATTTTTGTCAGCCCCGAGAGCGATCTGACGTTCCTCATTGTTCGTCCCAGTGACGTGCCGACGTATGTGGAATATGGGGGAGCGGACGCCGGAATTGTCGGCAAGGACGTCTTAATGGAACAGGAAAGTGATGTATACGAACCATTGGATTTGGGGTTCGGAGCGTGTAGAATCTCCGTCGCCGCGCTTGAGGGAGAGGGATCGAATGATCGCCTGTCGTCCAAGATTCGTATTGCCACAAAATACCCTCGGATCACCGAGCGCTATTTCAACGCGCGCGGGATCCCGGTTGAGATCATCAAGTTGTATGGCTCAATCGAGTTGGCTCCAGTGGTGGGACTGGCGGATCGGATCGTGGATTTGGTCGAGACCGGCAGCACACTCAAAGCTCATGATCTTGAAGAGGTAGAAGTCATTACCCAATCGACGGCTCGTTTCATCGTCAATCGAGCGAGCCTTCGACTGAAGCAGGAACCCCTGATGGCGTTGATTCGTAAGCTCCGGGCGGTAGTGCCTGACCAGCGTTCATTATCCGGTAACGGTCGCCCATCGACCGTAGGCCCACGCAGGAAAAAGACAGCGCGCTGATGAAGATCGTCACTCAGGCAGATCGCAGCTTCCTTCCATCCTTGAAAAAGGCCGCTCTTCGAGGGCGAACGACCGGCGCGGCCGTTGAAAAGACCGTCCGCACAATCTTGCAGGCCGTCGAACGAGGCGGCGATAAGGCCGTCCTTCGTTACACCACGCAATTCGATAAGGTGACGCTGAAACCCGACGCGTTACGTGTCACCTCGGAAGAGATCAAGAACGCCTATTTCCATATCAGGAAAGACGAGGGGGACGCTCTGCGTCTGGCCGCTCAGCGGATTACGGCTTTCCATGAGCGACAGCGGACGAAAACCTGGATGTACCAGGACGGGGACGCCACGCTGGGGCAGGTCGTCGGACCGGTCGACGACGTCGGCGTGTATGTGCCCGGAGGGAAAGCCGTCTATCCGTCATCCGTACTGATGTGCGCGATCCCAGCGAAAGTAGCCGGCGTGCCGCGTATCGTGATGGTCACGCCGCCTCAGAAGGGCGGGATTAATCCCTATTTGCTGGTTGCGGCCGACATTGCTGGGGTCACGGAGATCTATCGCGTCGGTGGCGTTCAAGCAATCGCGGCCCTGGCCTACGGGACGAACACGATCAGGCGAGTGGACAAGATCGTCGGACCAGGGAATATTTACGTGGCGACCGCCAAGCGATTGCTTTTTGGCACCGTGGGAATCGACATGGTTGCCGGTCCCAGTGAGTTGCTGGTGGTCGCCGACGAAGACGCGAAACCGGCTCATGTGGCGGCAGATCTGCTCTGCGAAGCCGAACATGATGAGGACGCACAGGTGTTTCTTGTCACGACTTCTGAGCGATTGGCCAAGGACGTGTCGAAATTGATCCAGGATCAACTGAGAGGACTCAAGCGAGAAAAGATTGCGTCAAAGTCGATTGCGCATCACTCAGTGGCGTTCGTCGTGCCTACTATGGACGAAGCCATTGCGGTCGCCAACGAAATCGCGGCGGAGCATCTGACGCTCTCAGTGGACAACCCATTCGATTATTTGGAGAAGATTCGTCACGCCGGAGCGTTGTTCTTGGGGCGCTATACGCCGCCGGCGGTCGCCGATTATGTGGCAGGGCCGAATCACGTGTTGCCGACAGGTGGCACCGCACGCTTCTTTTCACCGCTGTCCGTCAATGACTATGTGAAGATCAGCAACATCGTGCATTACACGAAACAAGAATTGGCCAAAGTCAAGGATCCGTTGGTTCGGCTGGCGCAGATCGAAGGGTTTGATGCGCATGCCAAGTCGGCGCAGAGCAGGTTCTCATGAAGAAAAACGGGTCGGCACCACGACAAGCCACCATCCAGCGTGCCACCAAGGAAACCGACATCCGTGTCGAGTGGACCTTGGACGGGAGCGGACAGGGGAAAATCGACACCGGCATTCGATTTTTCGATCATATGTTGGAGCTGCTCGCCAAACACGGGTTTTTCGACCTGACGGTGCACGCAACAGGCGACCTCGACATCGACGAACATCACACGGTGGAAGATGTCGGTATTGTGATGGGAAAGGCGCTGCACCAGGCGTTGGGGGAGAAGGCAGGCATCAAGCGATTTGGGTTTGCTTCGGCGCCGCTCGATGAAACATTGGCACAGGTCACCGTCGATCTCAGCGGCCGACCCTTCCTCGTCTACAACGTGAATCTACCGGACCGAAAGATTAAGGCGTTCGATCTCGGTTTGTTCGAGGATTTCTTTCAGGCCTTTGTCACCCATGGTGGCCTGAACCTCCATGTGAATCTGCTGTATGGCCGTAATCCGCATCACATTATGGAAGCCATCTTCAAGGCGCTGGCCAAGGCCTTGGATCACGCAACGATGCTGGAAGAGCGGCTGGCCGGGAAGGTGCTTTCGACGAAAGGCATGCTGTAACGCAAGAAATACGGTCGAATGTGGCTTGTCTTCATGGGCAGGTTTCTGAGAAGAAGCCTGCCCGTTGTGTTTTATGGAGGGGTAAAGAGTCGATGCTTGCAGACCCAGCAATCGGGTGGTATCTCGCCTCGCTCAAGAAATGCTCGAATCGCGCCGTTTTTGTAAAGCTTCGTCTCTTTTGACGCAATCTCGGTGTCGGAACTCAGGTCGCGCAGCGATACCTGTACCTTAATCCATGGCTCTTCGGTTGTCAGCGTGCCGAAGAGGATTAATCCGGCCCCGGTGTCCGCTGCGATTGTTCTTGCCAGGCTCATGTTGGGTAAGTCTTGAAAACGTACCGCATATTGATTCAGCGTCCAATGGAGATCAGATGGATCGACGATTGGAGTAGGAAATCTCCTCTATCCATTGTGTTAAAAAGATCCCTCCCATCCATTCTGTTAAAAATCTCCCCCCGGATATAAGTCGTAAAATTCGGATTGAGCTGTTCGTCTGTGGAAATAAAAGGGCCGAGAATAATCCATTTCCAAGGCCGGTTCACAAAGGCCTCTTTCCGAAGTGCGTCAATCAACATTGCGAGTTTGATTTTGGTATCGGCATGTTCCATCGCCCATTCAGTGGAAGTCGTGACTGGAGCGAGGTTCTGATTGTCAACGGAAGGTGCTACGAATTGCGGTGCCCGGGAGTCGCCTGGTATTTGGGTCTAACCTTGAATCTGGTGGAGGGATTGCGGGAGCACATGCAGACAGGAGGGAGAGGACCAAGAGATTGAATACGGTTCGCTTCAGTACGGCCATTCAAATAAACCTACTTTGCTTAGCCTACTACGCACACTTTTTTAATAGCAGAAGATCTCAAAGGGATGTGAGGTCGTGAATGTTGTGAGTGTTCAATAGAGGCGAGCTAGGCGCATGCCTTCACGATCGTCGAAGAGAATGCCCGGAAGTCGTTCAGTCGTTTGGTGATGATGGATTGGACGACTTCGAGGTTGAGACGGGTATATTCGTGCACGGCCACGTTGCGGAAACCGACCATTTGGTTCATACGCTGAGTGAGGTCGGCTGGAAGAATGCCAGCGGTTTGCAGCAATGAGAATGCATCTCGACTGTCCTGAGGCACACCAAGCTTTCGCTGACTCACTACATACATGGCCAGATCGATGGCTGTTTCACAGGCACGCTGAAGATTGAGAACGATCGCATCTTGCTTCGTTTGATTCCCAATCAGGTTCTGTTCGTCACCTGCATATTCTTCCTCAATGCGACGAAGGCACCGTTCAATACTTGCGGCCTTGTTGAGAATCACATCGTCAGCCATAGACCAACCCGCTCGCACTAACCCTTTTCAAGATCTCGCGCCGTTCCTCATTAAGCCTGGCATAGTCTGAATACGTATACATTTCGAATTCTCGACGGACTGCTTCATTCGAGGCGGCGAGGCATTCTCCCGTCGAAACGACCTGCATACGCATCACGGTTGACGCGGTGCGAAGATCCACGAGGTCCACATCGCGATGGAGTTGAGACGCCAGTTCTTGGGCGAGTTCAAACCGGCGCAATGCGGAGATGGGACGGATCGCCAGAACGGCAAGATCCACATCGCTTTCCGGGCGGGTACGTCCCTTGGCCTGAGAACCGAATCGATACAGCGCAATAAGGTCAGGGATTGCTTGTCTCGCGAGTTCGACCAATACGTTGTCGTTCAAACGGACCCCCCCAATTCAACCAGCTCAGGCTACTGGTTCGGTCGCATCCTGTCAATTGAAAGACCTTGACTGTCGAAATAGGTACTCCAGGAGTCCGGTGGACTTTGGCGATACAGATTGCCAGTGGCAGGAACATTCCAGTTTGCGGTATTGTTACAACTTCCTAAGTGTGGCTGACATGATTGCCATCATCGACTACGGAATGGGGAATCTGCGCAGTGTCTCCAAAGCCTTTGAGGCGGTGGGACACCAGGCGATTGTCACGCGCGACCCATCGACAATTCAAAATGCCAGTCATGTGGTGTTGCCGGGTGTCGGGGCGTTCGGGGACTGCATGGCAAATTTAAGACAGTACGGATTGATCGATCCGATCAAGACCGCGATTCGGTCAGGAAAGCCGTTTTTGGGGATCTGCCTGGGGTTCCAGTTGCTGTTTACGGAGAGCGAGGAGTTCGGCAGGCATGAGGGGCTTGATATTCTTTCGGGGAAGGTCCGACCCTTTTCGAAGGAGTGGGCCCTCAAGGTTCCACACATGGGCTGGAATCAGGTGAGCATCGAACAGCCTTGCCCCGTATTCGAGGGTATTCCTAACGGGGCCGATTGGTATTTCGTCCATTCGTTTTTTGTGGAACCACGCGACAAACAGATCACAGCCACGACGACGACATACGGCATTCCTTTCACGTCGAGTATCTGGAAGGACAAGGTGCTGGCGTGCCAGTTCCATCCGGAGAAGAGCCAGGCGGTAGGACTGCAATTGATCAAGAATTTTGGAGCATGGAAGTGATGCTGCAGGCCACGCGGTTCCGCATGGTTTTGGCGATCGGTCTCGTGGCGCTGGGAAGCCTGGAGATCGGCTGTAGCGGGCCAAAAGTCGAGACGAAGTTGTCCAATCAGCTCCCCCGGTATGCCATTCGATCCATTGCCCTGATACCGTTTACCTCAATCGAGACGCCCCAAGCGCCTGATCAAGGCGAACTCTATCTCCCGACTCCCGACAGTGTTCGTCGGTCCGATATTTCTTTGGTGATTCCGCCGGGTACGCAACCTCGACCGAAGCAAACGATGCTTGTGCCGGGCTATGCGGCGGAAAAAGTGACGGAGCTATTCTGGGGACGGCTGCAGGATCGAAAAGGTGTTCGCGTGCTGTCCCCTGTCGATTCGGCGAGAGCTTCTTTGGGAAATGGAGAACTGGCTGGAATGAGACCGGAAAAGGCCGCGGCCGCAGTGGCGCAACGCCTGAAGACGGATGCCGCGTTGATAGGTCTCGTCTCCGTGTACCAAGAGCGGGTCGGCAGTCGATTAGGAGCTAACCCTCCGGCGACCGTCGGTTTCCAGACCAAGGTGGTGGCGGCGGACGGGCAGGTGCTCTGGGTCGGTGACTACTATGAACGGCAACGGCCCATGACCGAAGACCTGATGGGGTTTTTGCAGCGATGGGCCTTCGTCACGGCGGAAGAACTGGCAGAATACGGCGTTGATGAGGTCTTGAAAGAGTTTCCTTTCGGAGCCGCGGACGAGTAATCATGTTGGTCATTCCTGCCATTGATCTGAAGGACGGGCGTTGCGTGCGGTTACGCCAAGGCGATATGGCTGCCGAAACGATCTATTCTGACGATGTCGCGGAGGTCGCACGCAGGTGGCAACAGAGCGGAGCTGGTTTGATCCATGTCGTGGATTTGAACGGAGCGGTCGACGGCGAGCCCAAGAATCTGCCGCACATCCAAGCCGTCATCAGGTCGGTCAGTGTCTCGGTCCAGGTCGGTGGCGGCATCAGGACCCTGGAAACGGTTCGGCAGTATCTGAATGCCGGCGTCTCCCGCGTGGTGCTCGGCACGGCCGCGCTTATGGATCGGACCTTTCTCGATCAGGCGTGTCGGGAATTCCCGCGACGGATCGTGCTGGGGCTCGATGCGCGGGATGGCCGAGTGGCGGTCAAGGGCTGGACAGCCGTGTCGGATGTCAACGCGATCGATCTCTTGAAGAACGTCTCGAGTTGTTCGATTGGAGCGGTGATCTACACCGACATTGCGCGGGACGGTATGCTGAATGGGCCGAATTTGTCTGCCTTGAAAGAAATCGTTGAATCCTCTCCGTTTCCGGTGATCGCCTCGGGAGGCATTGCTCGCTTAGAGGACCTTCGTGCGGTCCAGTCGCTTGGGCCCAGGGTCGAGGGAGCGATTGTTGGCAAAGCACTCTACGATGGCAAGCTGGACTACCAGGCTGCAGTCGCCGCTCTTACCCCCAACTCTATCGCCGGGTGACATGCTGACCAAGCGCATCATTCCTTGTCTGGATGTCAAAGAGGGCCGGGTGGTCAAGGGCGTCAGCTTCGTGAATCTCCGCGATGCCGGTGATCCGGTTGAAGCGGCCGTGGGGTATGATCGCGCAGGGGCGGACGAACTCTGTTTTCTGGATATCACGGCTTCGCATGAAAATCGGAAGACGATTCTCGACGTCGTCGAGCGGACGGCCGCCCGTGTCTTCATGCCGGTGACGGTCGGCGGCGGTGTGGGAACGCTCGCTGATGTTCGGGCCTTGTTGAATGCTGGGGCAGATAAGGTGAGCATCAACACCGCAGCCGTCCGACGGCCTGAGTTCGTTCAAGAGGCCGCTCAGCGGTTCGGCACGCAATGCATCGTCGTCGCCATCGACGCGAAGCGGGCAATGGCTGGTCACTGGGAAGTCTATACCCACGGTGGCCGGCAACCGACCGGACTCGATGTTGTCGAATGGGCAACACGGATGGAAGAGTACGGTGCCGGTGAGATCTTGTTGACCAGCATGGATCAGGATGGCCGGCAGACCGGGTATGATTTGGATCTGACGGCCGCCGTATCGGGAGCCCTCTCGATTCCCGTGATTGCGTCGGGCGGAGTGGGAACGCTCGACCACCTCTATGATGGTTTTACGAAGGGAAAAGCAGACGCGGTCTTGGCCGCCTCCATTTTTCATTTTCGGACCTATACGATTCCTCAAGCCAAGGCATATTTGAAGGAGCGCGGCGTCCCAGTCCGCATCAACGATATCACTCGCGTTGCGTGATCGAATGAGCCAGGTAGCGGTTGACCAATTCAAATTCGATGAGCAAGGCCTTCTCCCGGCGGTGATTCAAGACTGGCTCGACGGGACCGTGTTGATGCTCGGATATATGAATCAGGAAGCGCTCGCCAAGACGATTGCCACCAGGAGAGTGCATTTTTGGAGCCGATCGCGAAAGCAGCTGTGGGAAAAGGGGGAAACCTCCGGTCATACGCTTCATGTGAAAGAGCTCTTTGTTGACTGCGACGAGGACACCATTCTCGTGAAAGCCCAACCGGCTGGGCCGACCTGTCATACAGGTGAACGGGCCTGCTTCTTTTCTCAACTGGATGAACACGGCGGCGTTGTGCATCCGAATTCGCAAGATGCCCAGGGTGGGATCCTTGAAAGTGTTCTCCGGACCATTCGAGATCGCCGCGCCAATCCGCAGGCGGGCTCCTATACTGCGAAGCTCTTCGAGGGAGGGCATGACAAGATTCTCAAAAAGGTGGCCGAGGAAGCCGGAGAAGTCTTGTTGGCGTCGAAAGGCGGTAAGAAAGAAGAGATCGTGTACGAGGTCGCCGATCTGTTTTTCCACACTCTGATGGTCTTAGGCTATCACGACGTCTCATTGCAGGACATTTATGAAGAGTTGGGGCGACGGTTTGGGAAATCGGGCTTGAAACCGACTTCATGAGGTCGACATGAGCGATTGCCTCTTTTGCAAGATCGTGGAGAGGAAGATTCCGGCGAAGTTGGTCCAAGAGGATGAGCACACCGTGGCCTTTGATGACATTCACCCGCAAGCGCCTGTCCATACGTTGGTGATCCCAAAACGGCATGTGTCGACCCTTCAGGATTTAGGGGCCGGCGATGAGTCTTTGCTGGCGCGATTGCTGGTGAGTTGTACGAAGGTCGCAGCCCTTAAAGGCTTACAGGAGTCCGGCTATCGGGTGGTGACGAATACCGGGAGAGATGCAGGGCAGACCGTCTTCCATCTCCATTTCCACGTACTGGGGGGACGACACATGACTTGGCCCCCAGGCTGAACATGATGGTGAAAATGTCCACCGGCTTCGCTCCCAGTCAATTGACACCTTTCGTTTTCGTCTGTTAGTCTACTCGGTCAATTATTCTAGTCATTTAGCGAACCGTTCCGTCCGGTCGTGCGCGACGGAATGAAGGAGCCCGGCTCTCGTGGGTAGAGGTTTGATTTCTGACGATGTCATCAATCGGGTTAGGGATCGTGTCGACATTGCCGATGTCGTCGGACAGCATATCACCCTCACCAAAGCCGGACAGAATCTCAAAGGGCTATGCCCGTTCCACGCGGACAAAAATCCCTCTTTCACGGTGAGTCCCTCCAAACAAATTTTCCACTGCTTTGCCTGTGGCGCGGGCGGGAACGTCTTCACATTCCTAACCAGGCTGACCGGTGAAAGTTTCCCGGACGTAGTCCGGGACCTTGGGCGGAAAGTGGGGATCGAGGTTCAGGAGGCTTCTCCGCATGCTCAGGCCCAGACGTCACAGATCCATCGGCTTGAGCAGTTGAATCAGGCAGCGACGCTCTGGTTCCAGCACAACCTACGTGATGGTCGAATCGGGACCGGTGGACGACAGTATCTGGAAGCTCGTGGAATTCAACAAGCTACAATTGATCGTTTTTTGATCGGCGTCGGCTCGTCGGAATGGGACGGGCTGCTCAGAGCATTGACGAAGCAAGGATTCCCGACTGCCGAACTGTTGACAGCCGGCTTGATCAGTCCCAAAAAAAATGGGTCCGGCTATTGCGACAAATTTCACGGCCGGGTGATGTTCGCCATCACTGATCTTCGCAAGCGTGTGGTGGGGTTCGGCGGACGGGTGCTGGGCGAGGGCATGCCCAAATACCTCAATTCACCGGACACCCCTCTGTTCAAGAAGAGCCAGACGCTCTTTGCGTTCGACCATGCGCGTGACGCTGTCAGCCGAACGAAAACGGTGATTGTGGTCGAAGGATATTTTGACGCCATTGCGCTGCATCAGGCCGGCATTACACATACCGTCGCCACGCTGGGCACGGCCTTGACCCCGGAGCATGTTCAAATCATGCGGCGCTTTGCCGACAAGGTCGTTCTACTCTTCGATCCGGACGCGGCAGGGGTGCGAGCGGCCTTGAGAGGCTTGGATTTGTTCGTGAACAGCGGGTTGGGGGTCAAGGTCGTCACGTTACCGGCCGGTGAGGATCCCGACACCTACGTTCGGAAACATGGGCCCGACTCGTTCGGTCGTTTGGAGGAACAGGCGCCCAGCTTACTGGACTTCGCCATGGAGCATAGTCTCAAAGCGACGGAGGCGAATACGATCGAAGGGCGGATCCGTAGCGTGGATGAGATCCTCCGTATTTTACAGAGGAGCGAGCATCCGATTGAACGGGAGGAGCGCCTCAAAGTTGCCGCCGAACGGTTGGGAATCAATCAGTCGCGCTTGATCGAGCGGTATCCCGCACTCGTTGCCCGACAGAGACAGGATTCTGGGGCAGCACGGCCAGGGGGTGCTGGTAAGACGCCAGGCTCCCTATTCAAAGGTCTGCCTGAAGAGCGGGATTTAGTGCTCCTCATGTTGCGTGGCGCGCTTTCGGCAACTGATGTGCGGCGTCTGCAGCCTGAGAAGTTTTCCGTCGATGCCTGTCGCAAGCTTGTGGAACTCGCATTGACCCACGTGGGACACGACGGGCGCATTCATGTCCAGCCGGTGTTGGATGAATCCGTGGATAATTCCGAGTGTGGAACCTTGGCCACGGAGCTGTCGCTTCGTGATGATCATTTCGACGATGTGCCGGCGCACATTCATGATTGTCTGGAACGTCTGGACCGGAAGCGATCGGAACAGGCGCTGAGAGAGCTCATTGTAGGACTGAAAACGGCCGAACGCGAAGGTCGGGTGGACGATGCGCGTTTGCTGAACGCCAAGATCAACGAAGTACGAATGCAGAAAGCCGCCACACCGACCGCCGGTGTGGTTTCATTGGTGAAGGAGTAGTCATGCCGAAACAAGAGTTGCTCGGTGAGGTGAAGAAGCTGATTACGATCGGGAAGGAAAAGGGCTTCCTGACATATGACGAGCTCAATAGCACGTTGCCCGCCGAAGTGGTGTCTTCAGACCAGTTCGGCAGCATTATGGCGATGTTCGGTGAGATGGATATCGAAATCGTCGAGGGAGCGGAAGGGGAGCGTCTTCAGAAGCGATCCGACGGCGAGGTCGGCGAGGAGGTGGAGGATGTCGAAGCGGACGCCGAGGAAGAGAACGATAAGGCGATTGATCTGACGCCGGGCGCGCTCAGCCGTACCGACGATCCTGTGCGCCTCTATCTCAAGGAAATGGGCAGCGTGGCGCTGCTCAGCCGTGAAGGCGAGATCGAAATCGCCAAGCGGATTGAAGAGGGCAAAAAAGATATTGCCTCGGTGATCTACGGCATGCCGATGACCATCGAGTTTGTCCTGGCTCTTCGAGATCAGCTCAAGAACGCGAAAATCGATGTGCGCGAAATCGTGCCGGTTCAAGAGACCGAAGAGGATTTTGAGGAAGAGCAGCAGCCGGTGGAGCGGGATTACGAGGAACTGCGGGTCAAGACGTTGGAGGCCTTGAATTCCGTTCGGAAGGTTTCCCTCGCACTGAAGGCGCTGGCGGAGAAGGGCAAGCACCTTAGCAGTGATCCCGTCAAACAAAAGAAGTTCAAAAAACAGTTCGATGCGGTCCGCCAGCAGGTGGTGAACAAGATTGAATCGGTGAATCTCCACGGCGTGCTGAAAGACCGAATGGTCCAGCGTGTCCGCGATCTCGCAGTCCAGATCAGGGTGGCGGAACGAGAGGCGGTCGGCTGCCAGCGCCGTATCGGGGTGGGTGGAGAGGCCGGAGCCGAGCTTCTGAGAAAGATGTGCCGGAGCCGTCAGGATTTCTTGGCCGTCAAACGGAAAACCGGGGTGTCAGAAGAGACTCTGTTGGAGATTCGGAAAGTCTATCAAGCCGCCAAAGCGAAGGTTCGTCAACTCGAAGCGGAAGAAGCGCTGGTCCCGGCTGAAGAAATCAAGGATGCCGTCAAACATCTGGACATTGCCGAGGAGAAGGTCAAGCGCGGGAAGGCGGAGTTGGTCGAAGCGAATCTGCGTCTCGTGGTGAGCATCGCCAAGAAATACACGAACCGGGGCTTGCAGTTCCTCGATCTCATTCAAGAAGGCAATATTGGCCTTATGAAGGCGGTGGACAAATTCGAGTATAAGCGCGGATATAAGTTCAGTACCTATGCCACCTGGTGGATCCGGCAGGCAATCACTCGCGCTATTGCTGATCAAGCGCGAACGATCCGGATCCCGGTGCACATGATCGAAACGATCAATAAGCTCATTCGAACCTCCAGGCATCTCGTGCAGAAGCTGGGGCGAGAGCCACTTCCCGAAGAAATTGCCGAGCGCATGGATTTGCCGTTGGACAAAGTCCGGAAGATTCTCAAGATCGCCCGCGAACCCATCTCACTTGAAACGCCCATCGGAGAAGAAGAAGACAGTCATCTGGGTGATTTCATCGAAGACAAGAAGGCCGTGTCCCCGTTGGAAGCCGCGATTCGGTACGACTTGCAGCGGCAGATCAACAGTGCCTTGGAAACCCTGACCCCCCGTGAGGAGAAAGTCTTGCGGAAGCGGTTCGGTATCGGAGAGGCGACCGACCACACGTTGGAAGAAGTCGGCCAGGACTTCGAAGTGACACGCGAACGCATCAGACAAATCGAAGCCAAGGCCCTGAGGAAATTGCGGCATCCGAGCCGCAGTAAGAAGCTGAGGAGTTTTGTCGAGAGTCTGTAGGTGTCGAATCTGAAGATGGTCTGATTTGACTCCACTCGGAGTGGCAGCCTAGAATCGCGGGTCAAGTTGTGACGAGGGCCGAGGTTGAGCCGATGGAAGTCGTCAGGCGTGAGGTGCTCGCACAGACGTCGGCCTGAGCTTCGAACCTTTTCGATCGGGCCCATAGCTCAGGTGGTTAGAGCGGCTGACTCATAATCAGCTGGTCCTAGGTTCAAGTCCTAGTGGGCCCACCAGCCAGAAGCGCGCCTGATGCGGTCAGTGCGCCAGTCGTGATGGAAAGGACACGTTGAATCACAAACTTTCCCCACTCATTGAACTGCAAAAGTTCGATCTCCGCATCATGGAGATCAATGAGATCCGCAAAAAAATTCCCGAACGTCTCCATGCCGCAGAATCTCCGCTCCGAGAAGCCGCGCAGCTCCTGAATGATACGAAGGCAGCCGTTGACGCTGCCGTCAAGGAACGGCGTTCCCACGAAAAAGATCTTGAAGCCCATGAGGCGCACACCGAGAAGATGAAATCGCATGCGGCCAGCCTGAAGACCAACAAGGAATATCAGGCACATTTGTTCGAACTGGAGCTGGCGAACAAGAAGCGGGGAGACATTGAGGAAAAGATCCTGTTGTCGATGGAGAAGATCGACGAGCTCCAGAAGACTGCGAAAGAGCTTCAAGAGAAACATCGCGCGCTCGAGAAGGTGTTTGTCCAAGAGAAGGAACGTTTGGATGCGCAGGACAAGGAGCTTGCGGCCGAACTGGCTCAACTCGAAATGCATTTTCGGGAGGCCTCGGCTCGGGTTGAGAAGTCTCTGCTTGATCGCTATAACCAGGTCAAGGCCTCGCGGAAAGATCAGCCGCTGGCAGCAGTGCGTGGAGGTATCTGTGCGGGTTGCCGCTTGCAGATCCCGCCGCAGCTCATTGCCCAAGTCAAACGGTCGGACGATTTACATCTCTGCCCCTACTGCCGTCGGATCCTGTACTGGGAAGGTGAGCCGGTCACAGAAGCTCCTTCGGTGCCGGAAGGCAAACCGTCGGATTTCGAGGTGGGGGAATCAGTTTAGGTTAGTCCTGCCAGTACGGCTTGGGTGGTCTTGAAGTGGAGCTTCGCCACCGAATCCAGCCGTTCCTGCCCGTGCTTCTTGATGATCATCCTCGCAGCGAGTTCGACAGTCGGGGAGGCGCCTTTAGGCAAGGTGGTGCCGACTTCGCGTGACAATCGCTTCAATCGCAGTAAGAATTCGGCCCGAGCCAGGATGGAAGCCGCGGCGACGGCGAGATCCGACTCTGCTTTCGTCCGTTGTTCCAGCACGATCTTCCGGCCCTTTTCCTGCAGCGCATTGAGAATCAATCGCTCATCGCCGAACTGGTCGGAGATGGCTCGCTCGCAGGTCACGCGTTCGAGCAAGGTCTCAAGTGCCTTGGCATGGCCCCAAGCGAGCAGACGATTGAGATTGCGAATCTTTTCGTAGAGTTCGTTGTACTTCTTCGGTCCAATGGCGATGATGCTGTGTGGGCAAATGGTCTTAATATCGGGAGCCATTTCCAGCACACGCCCATCGGAGATGGTTTTGCTGTCTCGGACCTGCATAAGCGCGAGCTCGCCTTGTGTCGTGGCGTCGACAAATACGGCGGCGATGACGAGAGGTCCGAAGTAATCGCCTTTTCCGGATTCGTCGATGCCGATGCGTTCAATCGAACGTGTGCTGCGGGGATGTTGCGCTGTCATAGGGCGGCTCTTCCCTCTGGAAATCCTGTTGGGGGCGGCGTAATCTACCAATGGAATGCAGGGTGGTCAATCGAGCACGATGGATCGATAAGAAGTATGTGGTTGGAGGAAATATGATGCGCACCCCGCGACTGAGGGCCATAGCAGCGGTCTTAGGTATCCTCGTGGGTGGAATTGCCTTGGCGGGATGCGAAACCAATCCCTACACGGGCCGATCGCAATTGCTGATGTCGTCAGTCGGTCAAGAAATGCAAATGGGGGCGCAGGCCTACAATCAGATCAAAACCGACCCAAAGATGAAGCTATCCCAAGATCCCCATGAGATCGAACCGGTGAAACGGGTGGCGGCGCGGATCGTCGAAGCCGCGAAACGCTCGAAGTATGCCGAGATGGCCAGGCAGTTCCAATGGGAAGTATCAGTGATTAAGGATGACAAGACGGCCAACGCGTTTGCGCTGCCTGGTGGAAAGATGGCGGTCTACACGGGCATTTTCCCCATGGCCAAGACAGAAGCCGGCTTAGCGGCAGTGATGGGACATGAAGTCGTGCATGCGCTGGCTCGGCATGGCGCGGAACGCATGAGTCAGGGGCAGCTGACGAATATGGGGTTACAAGCTGCCGGTGCTGCGATTGGGCTCAGCGGCGGAAATCCTATGCTTGGTCAGGCGGCCATGGCGGCGCTTGGAGTGGGGGCGCAAGTCGGCGTGCTCCTTCCATTCAGTCGAAAGCATGAATCAGAAGCCGATTACATAGGGGTTCTCTTAGCCGCTGATGCGGGATATGACCCACGGGAGTCGGTCGCCCTTTGGGAACGGATGGTGCAGTCGTCGGGTGGTGGAGGGCAGGCTGAATTTTTATCCACCCATCCCGGTCATGAGACCAGAATTGACCAATTGAAGAGTTGGATGCCGGAGGCCATGGCTATCTATCAGAAACGAGCTCCGGTTCCCGCTGCCCTCTTGCCGGAAGTGGGTGGACGATAGTTGGCTCCAGCCTGAACTCCATTGACCAATCGTAAAGAGGGCCCAGCCGGCTTCTTGTTTCCACCTATAGCCTTTCGTATACTGGTTCTGCGTGGGTGGAAGACTGGATGGTCGCTCGGTGCTTTTTAGCATCGGGAGGAAAGTCCGGACTCCATGGGTAGGGCGCTGGGTAACTCCCAGGCGGAGTAATCCGACACCGGCACCACAGAAATCAAACCGCCGATGGCCAAGGCGATGGGATCCCATCTGGTCGCTGCGGCTCAGGCAAGGGTGAAACGGCGGGGTAAGAGCCCACCGCGGTGGTGGTGACATCACCGGCATGGTAAGCGTCGCCCGGTGCAAGGCCAAATAGGAAGACATGTGCAATGCTCCTCGCGGGGTGCTGCCCACCGACTGGCCCGGTCGAGGTCTTCGGGTAGGTCGCTTGAGGTTCGAGGTAACTCGAATCCCAGAGAAATGATCATCCACGCAAAGAAGGAAACTTCTTTGCGGGACAGAATCCGGCTTACAGGTCCTCCGCCCACGCTCTTTTTTCAGCAAACGCCGTATAGCTGAATGGTCCTGAATCTCGTCCTCTCGGTGTTCCGCGGGGCGTCGTATTGACGGTCCTTCGTGAGGATGCTAGGATCTCGAATCTTTCCCCTTGATTTCAAACACATTTGTGCATGATGATGCGTTTTTCGCAAGGTGTGTCATTTGAGGTCTACCCCTTGATGGTGGACCTGATTTTGCGGTCGGAGGGAGGGTTGTCATGAAACTCACCGGTGCTGAAATCTTCATCGAATGCCTGAAGCGAGAAGGAGTTAAAACGGTCTTCGCGCTTCCGGGCGGAGTGGTCTTGAAGATTTTTGATACGCTCCATCAGCAGAAAGACCTTGAGGTGATTTTGACACGCCATGAACAGGGCGCGGGTCACATGGCAGAAGGCTATGCCAAGGCCACCGGCAAGGCCGGTGTGTGCCTGGTCACCTCCGGTCCGGGTATGACCAATGTCATTACAGCGTTGGCTGATGCGTACATGGATTCTGTTCCATTGGTCTGTTTCAGCGGTCAAGTCCCGACCAGTTTGATCGGGAACGATGCTTTTCAGGAAGCGGACAATGTGGGCTTGAGCCGACCCTGTACGAAGTACAATTTTCTCGTGAAGGATGTGAACGACTTGGCGGCAACGATCAAAGAGGCGTTTTATATCGCGACCACCGGCCGTCCCGGGCCTGTTCTCGTCGATATCCCAAAAGACGTGTCGATGGCCAAGGCGGAATTCACCTATCCGAACACTGTGTCGATTCGCGGGTATAACCCGGTGTACGACGGAAATAAATGGCAGATTAAACAGGCGGCCGAAGCGATCATGAAGGCCAAGAAGCCGATTCTCTATGTCGGCGGCGGCGTGGTTTTTTCAGGAGCTTCGCAAGAACTGCTTGAACTGGCTGAGATGACACAAATCCCGGTGGATATGACGCTGATGGGTCTGGGCGCGTTCCCTGGGGAACATTCCCTCTCCATGGGTATGATGGGAATGCATGGGACCTATCAGGCCAACATGGCCGTGCATTACTCCGATCTTGTGATCGCCGTCGGCGCCCGGTTCGACGACCGTGTGACGGGAAAAGTGTCGGAGTTCTGTCCTTACGCAAAAGTGATTCATATCGATATCGATCCGACATCCATTCGAAAAAACATACATGTCGACATCCCGATCGTCGGTGATTGCAAGGCCGTGCTCCGTGAGTTGAATCAGATCTTGCGCGCGACGGTAAACGGTGAGCAGAAAGAACTTCGGAAGCCATGGTGGGATCAGATCCGAGAATGGCAACAGGCCCATCCGTTGACGTATCACCAAGAGCCGGATGGGCCGATCAAGCCACAGCAGGTGGTCAAGCGGTTGTATGAGCTGACCAAGGACCGGGATCCGATCGTCTCGACGGATGTCGGACAGCACCAAATGTGGGCCGCACAGTATTTCAAGTTGGCGAAGCCGAACCGATGGTTGACGTCAGGCGGACTCGGGACGATGGGCTTTGGATTCCCCGCTGCGATGGGCGCACAGGCCGCTTTCCGAGATCGCCTGGTCCTGTGTATTGCGGGAGACGGCAGCGTCCAGATGAACATGCAGGAAATGGCGACGGCAGTGGTGAGCAAACTGCCGGTCAAGATCATTATCTTGAACAACCGATTCCACGGCATGGTCCGGCAATGGCAGGATCTGTTCTACGAAGGGCGCTACGCTTCCAGCTATCTGGATACGACTCCGGATTTTGTCAAGCTGGCGGATGCCTATGGAGCGGTTGGGTTACGGGTCAACAAGGCCGGCGATCTCGATACGGTACTGAAAGAAGCCTTGTCGACGGATAAACCTGTCATTGTGGATGTTCCGACGTATCCGTACGAGAACTGCTATCCGATGATTCCGGCCGGTGGTTGCAACCACGAAATGATTCTGGAAGATCCGCCGGAGCTGAGGAAGAAACAATCCGGAGTGGCGAAGGTGACGCCGGAGGATAAAGACACGGTGCTCACGGCTTAAGAGAAGGAGCAGGCGGCAGATGGCTGATAGCCGGTAGCGGGACGCCGGAGGATGAACTCTTCGGTTCTTAGCTATCTGCCATCGGGTATTTGCGCTTCATTCAAAAATGGAACACATCATCTCGGTCACGGTTGAAAATAAGTTCGGGGTCCTGTCACGGGTCGCCGGGTTATTCAGTGGCCGGGGGTTCAACATCGAAAGCTTGTCGGTCGCGCCGACGCTCGATCCGTCCATGTCCCAGATGACGATTGTGACTTCGGGTGATGAACGGATCATTGAGCAGATTGTGAAGCAGTTGAATAAACTCATCGATGTGATCAAAGTCGTGGACTTGAATGAGACGGAGTTTGTCTCCCGAGAGACCGCGATCATCAAAGTCCATACAAAGGATGAGGATCGAGCCGAGGCGCTCCGAATTGTGGATATTTTTCGGGCGAACGTGATCGACTCGACGCCGAGCACGTACACGATAGAGGTATCCGGAGATCCCAAGAAGATTGAAGCGATCATCAACCTGCTACAACCTCTTGGAATCAAGGATTTGGTGCGCACCGGTCGGGTGGCCGTCGCACGCGAACCGGTCCGTCCTACTGCTGCTCAAGTGAAGAAAGCGGCCCGCGAATAACGTCCTGCTGAGTCCGCAGATTTGCTTTATACTATTTGTGGTGAGGGAAAGGGTGGGTCATGAAAATTTATTACGATAAGGATACCGATATTCAGCAGATTCGAAGTAAAAATGTGGCCGTGATCGGCTACGGGAGTCAGGGCCATGCCCATGCGTTGAACCTGAAAGAAAGTGGCGTGACGGTCGTCATTGGATTGCGGGAAGGAGCGTCTTGGAAAAAAGCCGAACAGAGCGGGCTCAAAGTCATGCCTGTGGCCGATGCGGTCAAGGCGTCCGATGTGGTGATGATTCTGGCGCCTGACGAAACGCAAGCCGCCATCTATCGACAGGAAGTTGCGCCCAATCTCAAGGCCGGATCATATTTAGCGTTCGGTCATGGGTTCAATATTCATTTTGGGCAGATTGTGCCGCCGGCCGCTATCAATGTTTTCATGGTGGCTCCTAAGGGGCCGGGTCACCTGGTTCGTTCCGAGTATACGAAAGGCAGCGGTGTTCCGTGCCTCCTTGCGATCCATCAGGATCCCAGCGGCGCCACCAGGCCGGTCGGATTGGCCTATGCGAGTGCCATCGGCGGTGGACGCGCCGGCGTGATCGAAACGAATTTTCGTGAAGAAACCGAAACGGATCTGTTCGGCGAACAAGCGGTGCTCTGCGGAGGGCTGACCTCGTTGATCCAAGCAGGGTACGAGACTCTGGTCGAGGCCGGGTACTCACCGGAGATGGCATATTTCGAATGTTTGCATGAGGTGAAGCTCATCGTCGACCTGATCTATCAAGGCGGGATCGCCAACATGCGCTACTCGATCAGCACGACGGCGAAATACGGTGATGTCACCCGAGGCCCACGCGTGGTGACCGAACAGACCAAGCAGGAGATGAAAAAGATTCTCGAAGAGATCCAAACAGGGCGGTTCGCCAAAGAATGGGTTCTGGAGAATCAAGCCAATCGACCGGTCTACAATGCGCTGCTTGCCAAAGGTGAAGCGCATCCGATCGAGGCGGTTGGAGCCACGCTGCGGGGGATGATGCCGTGGCTCAAGAAAGATCAGCTCGTCGACAAAACGAAGAACTAGAGAATGTTGAAGCGGATTGCCGGCTCTATGCTCGCATCGTTCAAAGGTTTGACGTACAATGAAAGCATGCGCCCCGACAGTCCACTCATTGCGATCTTTGTCTTGTGGAGAGGCGAGTCCGTTGAGGCATTTTTCTAGATCGAGGTAATTCCGTGGCGGATCGTGCGGTCGGCGTTCCCTTTGCCAAAGAAGGAATTCCCTTCATTGCCGTTCCCGCCGGCGTTACACTGTTGACGGGATTGCTGGGCTGGCCGGTCGTCGCATTTATCGGTGCGGTCGCGACGTTGTTCTCTGCCTGGTTTTTTCGCAATCCGACTCGGGTGGTACCGCAAGGTCCGAATCTTGTGGTTGCTCCCGGTGATGGGAAAGTGATTGCGATCGAGGAGGAGTTTGAACCTCGGTATCTGAAAGAGCGTAGCGTCAGACTCACGATCTTCTTAAATGTGTTCGACGTCCACATCAATCGGATACCCTGTGACGGTATGATCGAAAATGTGCAATATCAACCGGGCCTTTTCATGGTGGCCAGCAAGCCGGAAGCCACGTTCATGAACGAACAGAACGCCGTGATGATCAAAACTCCTGAGGGCATCAAGGTCTTGTGCGTGCAAGTGGCCGGATTGATCGCCCGACGCATTGTGTGTTGGGTCTTGCCACGGGAGCGGGCTGTCCGAGGCGAACGGTTTGGGCTGATCCGATTTGGGTCGCGAATGGATACCTTTCTCCCGATCGGCACCACGCTTCGAGTGGCTGTCGGACAGCGGGTGAAGGGAGGCGAAACTATCCTAGGAGAATTGCCATGAAAACGGCAGGCTTCAGGAATTCATTCGGAAAAGAAGGGAAGCGGCGGAAAGCCGCCATGCATCTCATCCCCAATCTTTTCACGACCGGCAATTTATTTTGCGGGATCTTTGCGATACTGTCTGTCTTCAACGCCAACTACATGGAGGCGGCGATCGCGATCCTCGTCGCGATGATTTTTGATGTCTTGGACGGGAAATCGGCTCGCCTGACCAACAGTACGAGCCAGTTTGGCCTGGAATACGATTCGCTGTCCGATGTGGTCTCGTTCGGTGTCGCGCCGGGTCTGCTGATCTATTCGTGGGCGCTGAGCGGACAAGGGACGTTTGGCGTGGCTGTGATGTTTGCCTACGTGGCCATGGGCGCCGTGCGGTTGGCGCGATTCAACTCCACGGTCGCCTTGTCCGACAGCAAATATTTTACCGGGCTGGCTATTCCGGCGGCTGCCGGAGTCGTCGCTTCGCTGGTGGTCTTTGATCACTACCTCCTGAAGATGGGAGCGGAGATCCGGCCGGTCGTGGTCCTGCTCATCACCCTGGCCCTCTCGTTCTTGATGGTCAGCACGATCAAATATCGCAGCTTTAAGGAGCTGAAATTTAAGGGCCACCGGCAGATTACCTACCTGGTTTGGGGTATCCTCACACTGATGATGGTGGCGGCTTGGCCGGCGGTTATGTTATTTGTGATCTTCGCCGGTTATGCATTGATGGGGCCGGCTGAAAAAGTATTTTGGCTGATTGCCCCGGCAGGTGGAAAAAGGAACATTGGCAAAGTCGAACCGTTGCCAATCGAGTCAAAACCGTAACTGCGAACAATCGACGGGAGGAACCGCAAATCTCTTGAACGGCTAAGACGAGGAGTAGTACGCGAGCAATCTAGCAACAGAACGGTGAGCATTCTTAGAGAGCTGGTGGATGGTGCAAACCAGCCTAGATGTCGCCGAACTCGCCTCTGAGCCGAATCTCTGAACATGAAGTAGGAGATTCCGTCTTGCCTCCGTAAGAGGCAGAATGAAGGGCCTGAACACTCGTCAGGCTGAATCAGGGTGGTACCACGGAGCGCGTCAAGCCTTCGTCCCTGTGTATGATGGGATGAAGGCTTTTGTATTTTTGCAAGCTGCTGAAAAAGCCTTCCAGCTACGTTCTCAGTCAATCGAACTCTTCGACGTACCAAACACGTACGCCTCAGGGTTCTCATCCCTTGCGGCATTGCTAGGGAGTAGGCGCGTCTCGGCGCGCCTAGGGTGGGCGGGTGAGAAAGTAAGACTTTTTGATCAGCCTGTAAAGGGGAGGGTGACGCGATGGCACGCATGATCAGAATTTTCGATACGACCCTGAGGGACGGTGAGCAATCACCCGGTGCCAGCATGAACGTGGAAGAAAAGGTCATGGTGGCCAAACAGTTGGCGCGGCTCGGCGTGGACATTATTGAGGCCGGATTTGCCTATAGCTCGCCTGGGGATTTCGAAGCGGTCCGGCGCATCGCGCAGGAAGTCGAAGGGCCGACGGTCTGCAGCCTGGCGCGGGCCCGTCCCGAAGATATTACTCGGGCTTGGGAGGCACTGAAAGGGGCGCCGAAGGTCCGTATCCATACCTTTCTCTCGACGTCGGATATCCACCTGACGCACCAGTTTCGGATGACGCGCGAGCAGGCCAAACAGCGTGCCGTGGAGATGGTCCGGCTGGCGCGTGGCTATGTCGAAGACGTCGAGTTTTCACCGATGGATGCAAGCCGTTCAGATCCGTCATTTCTCTATGAAGTGATCGAGGCGGTCATCGCCGCCGGGGCCGGCACCGTCAATATTCCCGACACGGTGGGGTATGCGGTCCCACAGGAGTTCGGCGCATTGATCAAAGGGATTTGCGACAAAGTTCCCAACGCAAAACAGGCCGTCATTTCCGTCCACTGCCACAACGATCTGGGTGTCGCGGTGGCCAATAGCTTGTCGGCCATTGTCAATGGCGCGGGCCAGGTCGAGTGCACGATCAACGGAATCGGAGAGCGTGCGGGGAATACCTCCTTGGAAGAGATTGTCATGGGCCTGCGGACCAGAAAGGATTTCTACCAAGCCGATACCGGGATCAGAACCGAAGAGATCGCGAAGACCAGTCGCTTGGTCAGCAAGATCACGGGAATGGTGGTCCAGCCCAATAAGGCGATCGTGGGAGCCAACGCCTTTGCCCATACGTCGGGCATTCATCAGGATGGCTTGCTCAAAGAGAAGACGACCTACGAAATTATGCGTCCGGAGTCGATCGGATTAGTTGAAAGTCAGATGGTCATGGGCAAGTTGTCCGGGCGTCATGCGTTTCGGCAACGCTTGGAAGAGCTGGGTTACAAGCTCGCCGAGGAAGAGATCAACCATGCGTTTGAGCGGTTTAAAAAACTTGCCGATCAAAAGAAGGAGATTTTCGAGGAAGACCTCGAAGTCATCGTCTCCGAAGAGTTGTCGAAGATGGCCGACCGCATTACATTAAGCACGTTTCACGTCTCGAGCGGAACAGATCGAGTCCCAACGGCCACGGTCGAGCTGGAGATCGATGGGAAGCCCATCGCTCAAACCGGGACGGGCGACGGGCCGGTGGACGCTGTCTACCGCACCATTGCCACGATGACACAGACGAAGAGTAAGTTGCTGATGTATGTCGTGAAGGCCATCACCGGTGGAACCGATGCGCAAGGTGAAGTGTCTGTCCGGGTTCAGGAAGATGGCCGGACGGTGACGGGCCACGGGGCCGATACCGATATCATTACGGCCTCAGCCAGGGCCTATCTAAGCGCCTTGAACAAGCTGGCTTATCTGGCGACGAAACAGGCTCAAGGAGAACAGAAGGTGAACTTGATTTGATGTGGCTCTCCACGATACAGTCTCAATTTCCGTCGCTAGGTTTGTTGAAGGTGAGGGGGCTTGTCCGTGTTCAAAGTCATGCTGGCGGATCGCCCCGAGTTTCTAGCCGGCGACCATACTCGCTTGCGGGAGATTTTTCATCCGGCCAAGCATCAGCTCAAGCTGAATTATAGTCTTGCCCACGGCACGCTCCCTTCCGGTCAACGATCGAAGCGGCACGTGTTGACCTCGTCCGAAGTCTATTATTTCATATCGGGATGTGGCCGACTGACGATCGATGACCGCATCGCGCTGGTCGAAGCCGGGACGACGGTCTATGTTCCGCCTGGAGGGCAACAGTTGCTCGAAAATACCGGGACGACGGATATTGAATTCTTGTGTTTCGTCGATCCGGCCTGGCGGATTGAAGATGAACGCGTGTTGGAATAGATCATGGATGGAGTGAGGGATCGAAAGGAGTAACGGTGAAGGCCAAGATCGCAGTGCTGGCCGGCGACGGCGTCGGGCGTGAGATCGTTCCTGAAGCGGTGAAGGTCCTGAAGGTCATCGCGGATAAATATGGGCATTCGTTCGAATTTGCCGCAGCCGATATCGGCGGTCAGGCGATCGATAAGGCGGGAGTCCCGCTGCCGAAGGACACGTTGGCGCTCGCGAAGCAAAGTGATGCGGTCTTGTTGGGAGCCGTGGGTGGCCCCAAGTGGGAGAGTTTAGAGTACAGCCTGCGGCCTGAACGTGCGCTGCTCGGGATCCGAGAGGCCTTGGGGCTCTATGCCAATTTGAGACCGGCGAAGCTGTATGCCAATCTTGTGGATGCGTCCACGTTGAAGCGTGAGGTCGTCGAAGGGATCGACATTCTCGTGATTCGTGAGCTCACCGGGGGAATCTACTTCGGCAAACCCAAGGGCATTGAAAAGCTGCCCAATGGAGAGGAACGGGGAGTCAATACAGAGGTCTATACCACGGAAGAAGTTCGGCGGATTGCCAAAGTCGCGTTCGAAGCGGCCCGGAAACGGCGCAAGAAAGTGACGTCGGTCGATAAGGCGAACGTGTTGGAATCATCGGAGCTCTGGCGAAAGGTGGTCATTGACGTGCATGCATCCTATCCGGACGTTGAGCTGGGGCATATCTATGTCGATAACGCCGCCATGCAATTGGTGCGGAACCCTCGACAATTCGACGTGCTCCTCTGCAACAATATGTTCGGGGACATTCTCAGTGATGAAGCGGCGATGCTGACCGGTTCAATCGGCATGTTGCCGTCTGCCAGCGTCGGGGCGAAGGTCGGGCTTTTCGAACCGATTCATGGAAGCGCCCCTGACATTGCCGGCAAGAATATCGCCAATCCCATCGCCACGATCGCCTCGGCTGCGATGCTGCTGTCGTACGCATTTCGCCTCGAGAAAGAGGCCGAGGCCATCGAACAAGCCATCGTAAAAACGCTCGACCTCGGGTATCGCACCAAAGACATTCAGAGTCCAGGATCGCGGATCGTGGGGACCATCGAGATGGGTGAGGCCATCGTGAGAAATCTGAATTAGTCAGCGGTCGTGATCTATGGCAGCCATTCTTTCCACATGGACGATTAGAACGTTCGCCGGTAACGGCGAGGCCGGCTTTGCCGGAGACGGAGGATCTGCGGCACAGGCCCGTTTGAATGAGCCCAAAGGCGTGACGATCGATTGTCATGGCAACGTGTATGTCGCTGATTCAGAGAATCACGTCATTCGTAAAATCGACCGTGTCGGCGGTGTCATCTCGACGGTAGCCGGTAGATCCGGCGACGAACACCTCAGTTCGATCGTGCGACGGGAAGCGGAGACGCTGCCTACGGATGAAGACCCGTTCGCTGGCGGTGGCAGTGAACCCGGCGTGGGGAAATTCACTCAGCTGGCCGATTTGAGTGGAACGGTTCGATATTGGACGAACGGGGTGGCTGCAACGACGCGGTATGGTGGGGACGGCGGACCTGCGGTGAGCGCGTATCTCAACTTCCCCACGGCCGTGGCTGTGGACCGGGAGGGAAATCTGTATATCGCCGATACCATGAACCATCGTGTGCGGATGGTTGACACAGCAAGCGGGGTGATCTCGACGCTGGCTGGGACAGGTCAAGCCCGTTTCTCCGGTGACGGTGGTCCGGCGCATCACGCGGCGCTGAATGAACCTTCAGCCCTGGCCGTCGACGAGGAGGGCAGACTTTATATCGCCGACCAAAGTAATCATCGTGTGCGTATGGTCGATCTCAAGACTGGCGTGATTCAGACGGTTGCGGGAACCGGGGCTGCCACGTACGACGGAGACGGGCGGGACGCTGTCGACGCAGCCCTTGCCGGTCCCAGTGGATTGGCCTTGGCGGCCGACCACCTGTATATAGCGGATACCTTCAACGGCCGAATCCGATGCGTCCAACTCTCGTCAGGGCGGATTTCCACGGTGGCGGGTGACGGTGGCGCCTATCGGTATGAATCGCCGTTAGATCCGCCGTCACCGAGTCTGTCGCGCCCAACGGGAATCGCTGTCGATCATCTGGGACACCTCTTCCTCACCGATTCAGACAGCCACCTCATTCGGCAATGGGATTGGGCAGATGGGGTGGCATTCTGTGTAGCGGGTATTGGCGTTCCTGCTTATGCGGGAGACGGCGCAGCCGCGAGAGACGCAAGTCTGTGTTATCCGTTCGGTATCGCAGCTGGTCGTGATGGAACATTGCTGGTGGCGGATACCTTCAATCATCGTATTCGCCTGTTGGCGCAGGAGTAGGCGGCTTATGATCAAGAAGAAACCCGGATACATTGTGGCGATCCTTGGCGCGACTGGCGCAGTTGGAATGGAAACACTGGAGATCTTGGAAGAGCGGAAATTTCCGCTGATCGGGCTCAGGCTCTTTTCGTCCAAGCGATCGGCCGGCGGGGTGATGACCTGCCAGGGCAAGGAGTGGAAGATTGAAGAGTTAGCCGAATCCTCGTCGTTCGATGAGGTGGACCTTGCGTTTATTTCCGCGACAGACGCCATCAGCAAAGAATATGGTCAACGACTGGGAGCGGCCGGCATTGCCGTGATCGACGATAGTGCCGTGTTCCGCATGGATGATCAGGTCCCCTTGGTGGTGCCGGAGGTGAATGCCGCGGCCTTACGCTCCATGTCTCGGGGAATCGTCTCCATTCCAAACTGTACGACTACCCCCTTGGTCATGGCGCTCAAGCCCCTTCACGATGCGGCGGGGGTGAAGCGAGTGGTGGTCACGACCTTTCAATCGGTGTCCGGAACCGGGGCGGCTGCCATGGATGAGCTGATGGATCAAACGAAAGATTTGTTGGCATTCCGCGATGTCACGACCAAGGTCTATCCCTATCAGATCGCCTTCAATCTGTTGCCGCACATCGGTTCGTTCAACGAGGGAGGGGACTGCTCGGAGGAAGTCAAGATCGCGAACGAGACCAGAAAAATTCTCGATGCGCCGACCCTTCGAGTCACGGCGACGACGGTGCGCGTTCCCGTGCTCCGTTGCCACTCGGAAGCGATCAATGTTGAATTGGAACGACCATTGAACGCGAACGAAGCGCGGGCTGCATTGGCGGCCATGCCCGGCGTGATCGTCTATGATGATCCGGTGAAGAAGCTGTACCCGATGCCGCTCGATGCGACTGGAAAGGATGAGGTTTACATCGGCCGTGTGCGGGAAGATGAATCGATTGCGAACGGCTTGAACCTTTGGGTTGTTTCCGACAATCTACGCAAGGGAGCGGCGCTGAATGCCATTCAGATCGCCGAATGTCTAGTCAAGAGCTAGCAGGATACTCAAACAGTTTGGCAGCAAGGCCACAGCGAACGAGGAGGTGACGCGTAACTATTTTGACCCGGCCCACCCATCGCCTGTGGGAACAGGCGTTTACCCAGGCCGTACGTTGAGCCTCTGAGTGATGCGAGAACGAAGCTGCCGAGCTGTTTCAGCATTCTGCCAACTGGGATGAAAGTTCATGCCGGAATGGAATACCTTCGGCAAGATCTTAATCGGAATAGGACTCGGCATCATTGGACTTGGGGTACTGTTGATCCTCGTAGACAGGATGCCCGGCCTCGGAGGCGCCTTCAGTTGGCTGGGAAAGCTTCCGGGTGATATCTCCGTCAAACGTGATAACTTCAGCTTCTATTTCCCCATCGGGACAAGCATTGTCCTCAGCATCCTGCTGAGTCTGCTATTCTATCTCATAGGATGGTACTTCCGCAGATGATCACAAGACGGCTCTGGGCGGGCGCGGTAGGTCTGGGCCTCTGCCTCAGCTGTCTCATGATGCCGGAGGCCCACGCTGCTCAATCGATTCGCGTTCTGTTGGCATCCGATGTTCGGCAGTTGGAAGTGTATACCGATCAGACCCTTTGGGTGACAGACGAGCACGATCAGGCCTGGTTCTATCGGTCTGCGCTCCGGATCAAGGTGCAGGGCCAGGTGTTGCTTCTCAACGGCAAACCAGTGGCGAGCGATCAACTGATGGTGCGGGCGGGAAGTCATGACGTCAAACTCTGGGTGAATGGGAACGGCAATAAAACAGTGCTGCAAGCAGGGGATGAAAAAGGCGCACTCCAGCTCAGTGGGTCGATCCAACTCGTCCGGCGAGGGAAAGGGTTGCTCGTCGTCAACTACGTCGATTTGGAGGAGTACGTCAAAGGGGTGGTGCCGGCGGAGGTCAATTCCGCCTGGCATTCCGAGATGCTGAAGGTCCAGGCGGTCGCGGCCAGGACCTATGCGTTGTACCAACACATGCTCAGTGCCACCCGGGACTATGATGTGGTGGCCGGGGTCCAAGATCAGGTGTATCGTGGCCGCCAGGGTATTGATGGACGGGTGGTTCAGGCGGTGGAATCCACAAGAGGGCTGGTTGTGACCCATCAAGGGGCTCCCATCTATGCCGCGTTCTCATCGACGGCCGCAGGGATCACGGAAGATGCCATGATTGTGTGGTCGAAGGACCTGCCGTATTTGAAAGGCGTTGAATGTCCGTTCGACATCGAGTCTCCGCATTATCAGTGGAAAGCGTCCTTTGCGATCGCTGCATTGGAGAAGAATTTGCGGCAACAAGGATTCGCGGTGGGCACGATCACCACAATCACACCGCTGACCTATAGCCGTGCAGGACGGGTGGCTACGCTGCAGATTTCGCACTCCCAGGGTGAGCTCATTTTACGAGGAGAAGATCTGCGTAAGGCGGTGGGGTATCTGGTGGTGCCCAGCACGCAGTTTACGATTGAGTCGATCGGCCGGGACGTGATTCTTTCCGGGTATGGAGCCGGCCATGCGGTGGGCCTGTGCCAGTGGGGCGCGAAAGAACTGGCAGAGTTGGGCTATTCCTTTTCGAGTATTCTTCGCTACTACTATCCTGGGACGGAGCTTCAAGATGCGTCATTGACTCAGGCTCCTCCTGCTCCTTCGGCTCCTCCTTCCTGATGCAACTCTCCGATTTTGACTTTCCGTTCGATCCTGCACTGATCGCGGTGCAGCCGATCCTTCCCCGGGACCGGGCACGATTGCTGGTCTTGGACCGGAAGACACGACAGCTTGCCCATCGTCAGGTTGCCGATCTCCCTGAATTGATGAATCCGGGCGACTTGCTTGTCGTGAACGATACCAAAGTTCTGGCTGCCCGAGTGTCGGGAACCAAAAGACCGACCGGAACACCGGTTGAGGTGTTGTTCGTGAAAGATCTCGGTAAGGGACGGTGGGAAATCATGGTGAAAGGCACGTTTCGTATCGGCCAGGTGATCGACTTTGATCAACACACCCGCGCAACGATCGTGAAGCGCGACGCCACCGGTACGGAGGTGATGGTAAACAGTCCAGAGCCGATGACACGGCTCTTCGAAACGCACGGAGTCATGCCGCTCCCGCCGTACATCAAACGTGCCGCGACTCCGGAGGATCATCACTGGTATCAGACGGTTTTTGCCAAACACGGAGGAGCGATTGCAGCGCCGACCGCCGGGCTGCACTTTACCGAAGCACTGTTTCACCGACTGATCGCGTCACGGATCAACATTGCCACCGTGACTCTGCATGTCGGCCCAGGCACATTCAAACCGGTGACGACCGAGAGAATAGAAGATCATCAGATGGGTGGAGAAGCATTTTCCCTCAGTGAGGGAACAGCCGACTTGATCATGCAGACGAAGCACACCGGTGGGCGGGTGATGGCCGTCGGTACGACGGTCGTCCGTGCGCTTGAAACCGTCATGAAAGAAAAGGGGGCGATCGTTCCCACGTCCGGCGAGAGCCGGCTCTTCGTGACTCCGGGATTTCAGTTCAAGGTGGTCGATGTCCTCATGACGAATTTCCATCTTCCACGAACGACGCTCGTCATGCTGGTATCGGCGTTTGCCGGAACCGAGCTGATACGCAGAACCTATGAAGAAGCCGTCAACGAACGCTATCGCTTCTACAGTTACGGTGACGCGATGCTGATCCTGTAGGCCAACGAGAGCGGAAGGTCTTATAGCAGCTCGCGGCGGATGGTAATCGGTAGCTTGGCTTTCATGGACTGTTGGAATGAGACCAGAGCCCGTTGCTGTTTCTGCAAGAGCATGTCTTCCAACACTCGCTGCTTGGCCTCGGCCGCTTTGGTGGGATCGGAATCCTGTGGCCTGGTCATGAGGGATTGCCCCTCCGCAATTTCGGCGGGGGTGAGCGCAACCGAATCTCGAACGATCATGCGAGCCTTATTGGCCAATACTTCTTGGTGCTGGATTGCCTCAAATGAAGACGGTGTCAAATGATTGGCGGCCAAGATGCGGCGGTAGAGTTCCGGATCGAAAGCTCCGTTTTTCTGAAAGACCGGAGTCTGCATGATCAGCTCGCGTAAATCGGCATCGGAGACCCTCACGCCCATTTCTTCGGCGGCGATGATCCAGACACGACTATCGACGAGTTGCCCGATGACGAACTCTTTGAATTCTTCCTCTTTGAATTCACCGGTGACGTTTTCTTTGTAGATGCGGCGCATATTTTCATAGGTGCGCTTAAACTCGTCGAGTGAAACCCCTTGCTCTCCGATTTTGGCGACAGGTCCGCCGGTTTGCTCCCCGAACCCCCACCATCCCATCGTAATCACGAAGGCCACAGCCAAAATGCCCATGATGGATTTGAGCACCCAAGGGTAGTTATGAGACGCGTCGCGCATCGTCTTAATCATGTCGATCTTCTTCCTTCCATGAAACCATCAGTCTACTTGCGGACACGCCGGAAGGCAAGAGCGGAAAAAGTGGCGGAAGGATCTTCGCAAGGAGGCACGGGCGGGTTCGGAACGACACCGAAAAGAGAGCTCTGAAAAAGATTGGTCTTTGTTTGTGCAAGATGATGCGTTTTGTTATACTTTGTCACTAATTAGGTTAGGTAAGGAGATCCCTTGGCAGGGGAGGGGCTGACCTCGGCGTCGTTTGAGTCAAGAGTCTATCCGAAGGCCCACGTCCTGAACCGGTTCATCGCGAAGTTGATCGACCTGTTCATTATTGTCGCCGCAGGCGAAGTCGCTCCTCCGGTCGGCTTTCTTTCCGGTCTGGCCTACATTTTGATTGCCGATGGATTCGCGGGGGGAAGAAGTATCGGCAAACGGTTAGTCGGTCTGCAAACCATGCGGTTGGATGGTCGGGATACGGCCGGCTTTCGAGAATCGATCATCAGGAATCTTCCGCTGGGCGGCGCACAGATCGCGTATGCGGTACCATACATAGGATGGCTCGCTTCCCTAGCCATTTTGGCGTTCGAAAGTTTTTTGATCATAGGAAATGAACAGGGTCGTCGGCTTGGCGACGAAGTGGCTCGGACTCAGGTGTTGGATGCAGGTCAACTCGCAGTCCCGGATTAGGATAAGATATACAGCAAGCGCACAGGTCGGGCGCCGAATCGTCCGGCCAAGATGAAGGGAGAGACGCCGTGGCGTTCCCGGGTGATGTGTTCGGTTGGTTCTCCGATGATCTCGCGATTGACTTAGGCACCGCGACGACCCTCGTCTATGTCCACGGAAAGGGGATCGTCCTCAACGAGCCCTCCGTCGTCGCCGTTGAAAAGAAAAGCGAAAAAGTGCTGGCCGTCGGAACGGACGCCAAAAAGATGCTCGGACGCACGCCTGGAAATATCGTGGCGGTTCGGCCGATGAAGGAAGGCGTGATCGCCGACTTCGAAATGGCCGAGCAAATGCTAAAACATTTCATTCGGAAAGCGCACAATCGTAGCGCCTTTGTCCGACCCCGAATCATCATCGGCGTACCCTCCCGTATTACGCAGGTGGAGCAACGGGCAGTGCGCGACTCCGCCGAATTGGCTGGGGCACGGGAAGTCTACCTGATTGAGGAGCCTGTCGCCGCGGCGATCGGATCGGGATTGCCGATCACCGAGCCATCCGGCAACATGGTGGTCGATGTGGGAGGTGGGACGACGGACATCGCCGTCATTTCCCTGGGCGGAATCGTCTATAGCGAATCCGTCAAGGTCGCCGGTGACCGCATGGACGAAGCGATCATGAATTACATCAAGAAAAAGTACAACTTGCTCATCGGGGAGCATATGGCGGAGCGGATTAAGTTCGAGATTGGGTCCGCCTATCCCTTCGAGGAGCGGAAGACCATGATGATCAAGGGGCGGGATTTGATCTCGGGTATCCCACGGACACTAGTTATCGACGACGCCGAGGTTCGTGAAGCGTTACAAGAGCCGATTGGAACGATCGTGAACGCCATCAAGATCGCGTTGGAAAACACTCCGCCCGAACTGGCCGGGGATATTATCGATCGCGGAATCGTGTTGACCGGGGGTGGTTCCCTTCTCAAGGGGATGGACACACGATTCCGTGAAGAAACGAACTTGCCGATCATTACGGTGGACGATCCGCTAACGTCCGTGGTGTTGGGGGTGGGCAAGATTTTGGACGAGCTGGATCTCCTCCGGAAGGTATCGGTCATGTCTCAAGCGAACAATCTCCGGTAAGGTTCCATCCCTCATGCGGATGGTCAATTTACGCGTATCGTATAACGCTCGACGTCTTGCCTTTGCTCTCGCCGTCATTCTCGTGCTCGGCTTCTTGCTGATGCCGGGCCAACTTCAAAGCGTCTTTCAGCAGATGGGCAGTCCGGTCGGGTGGGTGATCAGCTGGCCCCTCCAAGCCGTGGCTGGTATCCATGATCGGATCGCCGACATCTGGGGCCGATTTGTGGCGCTCCAGGGGGTCGAAGACGAAAATAGACAGTTGAGGAGAGAGCTGGAATTACTCAAGGAACAAAATGGGCAACTGCGAGAGGCCTCGGCGGCGACGGAGCGGCTCGCGACCCTGCTGGAATTTAAAAAACAAGCACTTCCCACACTGGTCGCCGCTCAAGTGATCGGCCGCGATACCGGCAATTGGTACAAGACGATCATCATCAACAAAGGGTCGTCCGATGGCCTTCAGTCGGACCAGGGCGTCATTACGCCCGTTGGGGTGGTTGGGCGTATTGTCAAGACGACTTCGTCCACGGCCGTGGTGCTGCTCGTGACCGATCCCAACAATGCCATCGCCGGATTAATCCAGCGAACGCGAGATGAAGGCATTGTCGAAGGAACCACGCAAGGGCTGGCGAGACTCAAGTACATTCCATTGTTGTCCAGCGCGAGGTCGGGCGATCGCGTCGTCACATCAGGATTGGTCGGGGGCTTCCCCCGTGGCCTGCCGATCGGCACGATCACGAAAATCGACAAGGAAGAGGAAGCGCTATTCCAATCTGCGGAGCTTTCACCGGAGGTCGATCCGAATCGCGTCGAAGAAGTGCTGGTGATTCAGTCTTCTGCCGTCCCGACGGAGGGAGCGCAAATTGGCGCTCCGAAGCGGAAGCCATGAAAGCGTCGATTTATGTCGCTCTGATTGTTGGGATTGTCCCGATTCAAGCCGTCCTATTGCCGCACATCAGTTTGTGGGGAGTGAAGCCGGATCTCGGCTTCGTGGCCGTATGTCTGATCGGCCTCCTCGCCGGGGAGCTTGATGGATTATTCGTAGGCCTAGCCCTGGGGTGGGCGATGAGTCTGTTTTCTGCGCAAGATCCATTCGCTGGGGCAATCATGAAGGGGGCTGTGGGTTTTATAGCCGGTCTGGCGGGCCGGCAGGTGGTCTATTTGAGCCCGGTCGTGCTCGTGATGGGACTTCTCATCGTCTCGTGTCTCGTTGGACTGGTGACTCCTTTCGCTTTGAAACTCAGTGCGCAACAAGATGTATGGTGGGCTGTCTTGACCGTGGTGTTACCACAAGCCTGTCTTGATGCCGCGATCGGAGGAGTCGTCTACTGGTTGATCTGGAGTCGTCTGAATATTGAGCAATGGGTTTCCGAGTATCGGGTTTAGGGCATCGTATGGCGACCGTACAATATCCGGAGACAGAGTTCGGCGATCTCCAGCGCAGACTCTTCATCCTGCGCGTAGGACTCTTGCTGGTGGTGGCGCTGCTCGGCCTTCGTCTCTGGCACCTGCAGATTCGAGAGGGGCCGTACTATCGAGATTTGTCGGAAAACAATCGCACCAGACAGGTGCTGTTGGAGCCAGCGCGCGGCTTGATCTATGACCGACATGGAGTCCTCTTGGCGAATAACGTGCCGAGCTTCAGCCTCTATGTCACATTGGAAGACGTGAAGGATCGCGACGTGTTGACTCAGCAGCTGGCCGACCTGCTCGGCCTGGACCCGGCGCTCGTTCGAAAAAAACTGATGACCAGGGGCAGCAAGCTCCTTCCCCGCAAGATTAAAGACCGGATGACGTTGCGTGATGCCACGCTGGTCGAATCACACCGTCTCGATATGCCCGGCGTCATGATTCAAGTCGAGTCCCAACGCAACTATCCGGGCGGCGTGACGGCGGCCCACCTCTTGGGCTATGTCGGTGAAATTTCGGCGGATCAGCTTGAGAAACCGGAGTTTGTCGATCTCCATCAGGGCAGCATCGTGGGGCAATATGGAGTTGAAAAGTCCTTCGATCGCCATATGCGGGGTGTGGCCGGCCAGAAGAGCGTGGAAGTCGACGCACATGGTCATGAAAAGAAAGCGGCGGTCGTCGAGAGGCCGCAAGCAGGGAACGACCTCTATCTCACCATCGACGTGCGCCTACAGAAACTTGCCGAAGAGCTGCTTGGCGAAGAACAGGGCGCCATTGTCGCACTTGATCCTAACAATGGTGATATTTTGGCCATGGCCAGCCGTCCTGCGTTCGACCCGAACCTTCTGTCGCGAGAACTGACTGCGAAACAATGGGTAGAGATCGTGCAGGACGAAGGGCGTCCCTTGAATAATCGAGCCTCACAAGGACAGTACCCTCCCGGTTCCACATTCAAGATTCCGATGGCCATCGCGGCTTTGGAAACCAAAACCATGTCGCCTTCCAGTACCGTGCACTGCAACGGGGGGTACCAGTTCGGGAAACGGCTGTATCATGACTGGAAAGTCGGTGGACATGGGTATGTCGATCTCCATAATGCCTTGGTTCATTCCTGTGACGTGTACTTTTATACGATCGGTCAACGTATGGGGATCGATGTGATGGCGGAATTTGGAAAGGACTTCGGGCTTGGGCGGGCCACGGGAGTGGAATTGCCGTCGGAACGATCTGGTATCATGCCGTCGACCGCCTGGAAGCAAAAGGCCAAGAACGAAACCTGGTTGCCGGGCGAGACCATTTCGGCGGCCATTGGACAGGGTTATGTGACCGTGACGCCGTTGCAGATGGCCAGTCTAGTCGGCACGGTTGCCAACAACGGTGTCAGTTATCGTCCCCGTCTCGTACAGGCTGTCATGGATCGAACGACCGGGAATCTTCAGGAGTTACCAGCCGTTCCACGCGGAAAGCTCAATGCAAAACCGGACACATTCCGTATCATCAAGGATGCCTTGGCGGACGTCGTCACGAAGGGAACGGCGACACGGGCGAAATCCTCCCTGGTGACGATCGGTGGGAAGACAGGGACGGCGCAGGTGGCTGCGCTCCGGACCGGGCCGGAGGAAAACATTCCCAAAAAGTATCGAGACCATGCCTGGTTCGTGGCCTTTGCACCGGTGGAATCGCCGAAGATCGCTGTGGCTGTGCTGGGTGAACATATGGGGCACGGCGGGGCCGCCGCAGCCCCTCTCGCCAAGGAAGTCATCGAAACATATATGAAGCTCACTCCGCAGGTTCCCGTTGTCACGTCGGATCTTTCCGGTATGACTCAGCCGGGGCGCCCCTTGAAAGACTCATGATCGATCGCCTGACTGAGAATCGTGGCCTCGATAGCTTCGATATCCGCTATGTTGCCTTGATTCTGGCCATTTTGGGAATCGGGGTGCTGTCTATTTTCAGCGTGACGCAGGGGCAGCAGGGCGGGATCGCGCCGTTCTATCTCAAACAGTTGATGTGGATCGGTTTGGGCGCGGCGGCGTTCATCGTCATGTGGGCGTCGGACTACCATCACCTCGCACGGTTTGCCTATCCAGCCTATGCGTTCATTCTCCTGATGCTGATCTTTGTTCTCTTCGAGGGGCGAACGAGCAAAGGGGCGCAGCGATGGATCGCACTGGGCCCGCTCAGTTTTCAGCCGTCCGAGTTCGCCAAGCTCATCCTCGTGTTGGTTCTGGCGCATTATTACTCGAAGGCCCCGCGTGTCGGATGGCTGCAGCGTGTCATCGTGCCGGGGCTGTTGGTTCTGCCGGGTCTTCTTCTCATCTTGAAGCAGCCCGATCTCGGGAGTGGGCTGAGCTTTGTTGCGGTTTACGCGGCCATGCTTCTCATGGTAGGTGTCCGCTCGCAAGCCTTGGGGTTCATCCTCTTATTCGGGATTATGCTGTTTCCATTTGCCTGGGAGGGGCTGTGGGGGTCCTTGCATGATTATCAGCGACAGCGCATTATGGCGTTCGTCGACCCGGACTATGACCCCGGTGGAAAGGGCTATCATGCCCTGCAATCGAAAATTGCAATCGGGTCTGGGGAACTGATGGGCAAGGGACTCTATGGTGGAACCCAAAGTCAGCTGAAGTTTCTGCCGGAAGGCCACACCGATTTTGTGTTCGCCGTGTTTGCCGAAGAATGGGGATTTCTCGGCGTGCTGGTGCTCTTGACGTTGTTTGTCGGACTGATCTGGTTATCGCTGGAGATCGCATCCAAGGCGAAGGATCAGCTTGGGGCATTGCTTGCCGCAGGGATTGTGGCGATGCTGTGTTTCTGCGTCGTGGTCAACATTGGCATGACGGCGGGTATGTTTCCGATCGTCGGTATCCCCTTGCCGCTGGTGAGCTACGGCGGAAGCGCCACGATTATGACCATGGCGGCGTTGGGCCTCCTGTTAAACGTCAAACGAAAACGGTTGAGCCTATTTTATTGAACGAAGACCGAACGCGCGAAACAGTCAGGGTCCATCGTTCGGAGAAGAATATTATCGAACGTCTGCAAAGTGTGCGGGGTGGTAGGCGCTGTAGACTTGGGCGTGGGCCCGCGTCCATCGCCCGTCCCGAACTCCGGCGGCGTTCAGATCAAAGGAGTGAGTATGGGAAATGAGATCGCAATCACCGTCGCGCGGGAAGAAACCCGCGTGGCCGTGCTCGACGGCGGGGTCGTCACCGATTTGTTCGGAGACCGCGCCAAGCACAAAGATTTTGTCGGAAATATTTACAAGGGACGAGTCGCCAAGGTCTTGCCCGGGATGCAAGCCGCGTTCGTGGATATCGGCTTGGAAAAAGCCGCGTTCATGCATGTCTCCGACCTCTTGGTGGACGCGGAGCCTGGGGACATGTTGGTCGAAGACGATGAAGACGACAAAGATTCGGACATGCTTCGGCCGAAGCGCCAGAGCGCGAAACCGATCGAGCAGCTGTTAAGTGAGGGGCAGGAGCTGATGGTGCAGATTTCAAAGGGGCCGATCGGCACCAAAGGGTCACGAGTCACGACCTATGTCTCGCTCCCCGGACGATACCTCGTCTTTATGCCGAACGTCGATCATATCGGCGTCTCTCGGCGCATTCCGCGGGATGAAGAACGGGCGAGGCTGAAGGACATTATGCGCCGGGTTCGCCGCCAGGGGTATGGGTACATCGTGCGGACGGTCAGTGAAGGCGTCAAAGAGGACGAGCTGAAATCGGACGTCGATTTTCTGCACGTCCTCTGGCAGGACATTTTGACCAAGCGGGAACAATTGCCGGCTCCCGCGTTGTTGCATTCGGATTTGAGCCTGAGCTTTCGTGTCGTGAGAGACCTGTTTGGGAAAAAGGTGGATCGACTCTGGATCGATTCGCGGGAGGAATACGAAGCCATTCGGGATTTTGTGCAGCGATTTTCTCCCGAGCAGACCTCCCGGATTCATTTTTATGACAAGGAAGAGCCGTTATTCGATCATCTGGGGGTCGAGCAAGAAATTGTGCGTGCGCTCAGCCGGAAAGTGTGGCTCAAATCGGGCGGCTATCTGGTGATCGATCATACCGAGGCGATGACGGTGATCGATGTCAATACAGGGCGATTTGTCGGAAAGCGGGATCAGGAAGAAACAATTTTGCGGAACAATCTTGAGGCGGCCAAGGAAGTCGCGTATCAGCTCAAGCTCCGCGGTATCGGCGGGATCATCATCGTCGACTTTATCGATATGGAGCGTGAAAAGAATCGGGATCGCGTCTACCACGCGCTGGTGGATGCCATGGCGTCAGATAAAGCACGGACGAGAATCTCCAGGATCTCGGATCTCGGCTTGATTGAGATTTCCCGCGAGCGCGTCCGGGAGGATCTGTTGCGTTCGCTGTCGGAACCCTGTCGCTACTGTGAGGGCCGTGGGTACACGAAGTCCCCCACGACCGTGGCGTATGAAATCTTTCGCGAGATCCGACGAATTGAACCCGCGTCCGATCAGCAACGGATTATCGTAGGAGCCCATCCGACGGTGGCCGACTTACTGCAAGACGAAGAGCGCTATGGCGTGGAAGCACTGGAACGCGATTGTTCGGCGAAAATCATCATCACGCCGGACAGTCAATTGCACCTTGAACAATACGATCTGGTCGTTCTCTAGCCTCGTGCGGTCCCGGCCGGCACGCTCCGTGGCAACAACGTTCGGCATGGCACGACCTTCCTGTTATTGAGGTAAATTCCCCGTCGTTCAACGAGACCGATCATGGACGAAGCGTCACTGACTTCGTGGCTTACGCTCCAGGCCGTCGACGGCGTGGGGGATCGTACGCTGCTTAAGTTGATTCAGCGGTTTGGATCTCCCGATGCGGTGTTGTCGGCGGCGACGGACGATTTGATGCTGGCGGGGTGTAGTCTGGAATTGGCCGAATCGGTTCGGCAGGGGCCCGAGTCGAACATCCGGCATCAGATCGATCGTCAGGTCAAGGTCGGCGAACGCCTGAAGATTCAGACGATCACGGCCTTTGATCGATCCTATCCTGCGCGGCTCAGAGCGATTCCCGATCCCCCGCCGTTATTGTATGTGAGCGGGACTCTCACAGGGCACGATGAAGTGGCCGTGGCGATTGTGGGCGGACGAGGGGCCACTCCATCCGGCAGGATCGTCACGGAAGAGATTGCAAGAGAACTGGCCGGATGTGGGGTGACGATCGTCAGCGGCCTGGCGCGGGGAATCGATGCGGCGGCGCATCGAGGGGCGCTCGCGGGCAAGGGCCGCACGATCGCCGTGCTGGGGTGCGGCATCGATCGAACCTATCCCACGGAGCACCAGACACTTCGGCGGAGCATTGAATCGCATGGAGCCGTTATCTCGGAGCTGCCGATCGGTGCCGCTCCGCAAAGTCATCACTTCCCGAGGAGGAATCGGATCATCAGCGGGCTCTCGTTGGGTGTGCTGGTCGGTGAGGCGGCGACCAACAGCGGCTCCCTCATCACGGCGAAATTGGCGTTGGAGCAAGGCCGAGACGTGTTCGCGGTGCCCGGTTCCATCAAAGAAGAAGCTTGTCGTGGGTCGAATCGCCTCATCAAGGAGGGCGCGAAACTGATCGAGGGAGCTCAAGACATCCTGGATGAGATTCTTCCCCAAATCGACGCACGTCAACGGGCGATGTTGCAACGTGATGGTGCAGCGATAGAGGCGCAGGCGCCGATCGGGACTGAAGGCGCGTTGGTGTATGAGGCGCTCTCGTACGAGGCGCGTTCCGTTGATACGGTGATCGAGACCACCGGACTGAGCGCTGCGCAAGTGGCGGCGACGCTGCTCACGTTGGAGTTGACCGGCCGAATTCGTCAACTGCCGGGTCAGCAATACATTCGTTTCTAGTTTGCGTTTTTCTGCACCGAGCACCATTCTAGTTGCACGAATCCCGGATATTTGGTACGGATGATACAATTCTTGTGAGACAGACGGAGTTGTCATGGGAAAATCTCTGATCATCGTTGAGTCGCCGACGAAAGCGAAAACGATTACGAAGTATCTGGGCCGCGGGTATACCGTGATGGCGTCGGTGGGGCACGTCAAGGATCTGCCGACCAGCAAATTAGGCGTCGATCTCGAACACGATTTCGAACCGCAATATGTCACGATCAAAGGCAAGTCGAAGGTCCTGGCCGAGATCAAGAAGAAGGCTGAAGAGGCGGACAAGATCTTCCTGGCACCGGACCCCGATCGCGAAGGAGAGGCGATCGCCTGGCACATTGAGCAGGAGCTGTTGGGAAAATCGAAAAAGAAGAAGAAGGACGGAAAGATCTTCCGGGTCCTGTTCAATGAAATCACGGAATCGGCGATCAAGCGGGCGCTGCAGTCGCCGGGCGAGATCGATATGAAGCTGGTCAATGCCCAGCAGGCCCGTCGGGTCTTGGATCGCATCGTCGGCTATCAGGGCAGCCAGCTGCTTTGGAATAAGGTCCGGCGTGGACTCAGCATGGGGCGCGTGCAGTCGGTGGCCATGCGATTGATCTGTGAGCGCGAAGCGGAGCGGGAAGCGTTTAGAGCCGAAGAATACTGGTCGATCACTGCGCTGCTCACCGGAGCTCATCCTCCGGCATTCGAAGCCAGGCTCCACAGTCTGAATGGTGAAGAAGCGTCGATCGAGAACAGCGAGCAGGCCGGCCGCGTCGTCGCCGATATTCAAGGGAAGACGTTTGTCGTTCAATCGATCGAGCGCCGGGAAAAGAAACGCAACCCCGTCGCGCCGTTCATCACGAGCCGCCTGCAGCAGGACGCGGCGCGAAAACTGCATTTCTCGCCCAAGAAAACGATGACCCTCGCGCAGCAGTTGTATGAAGGGATCGAAATCGGCGCGGAAGGCGCAACCGGTCTGATCACCTATATGAGAACCGACTCGCCTCGTATCTCAAATGAGGCGACGGCCGACGCGCGCGAAGTGATCCACTCGCGATTCGGCGCGCAGTACCTTCCCGCGACGCCGAATGTGTATAAGACGTCGAAGGCCGCCCAAGAAGCTCACGAAGCGATCAGGCCGACCTCGGCGGGTCGGGATCCTGAATCGATTCGCCAATATTTGGATCAGGATCAGTACAATCTCTACAAGTTGATCTGGAATCGATTCATCGCGTCACAGATGGTCCCGGCGATTTTGGACGTGACCCGCATCGATTCGACACCGGTCGGGACGAAGGAACGCTATCTTTTCCGTTCCACCGGGACCGCCGTGAAGTTCCCCGGACACACGGTCGTCTACATGGAGGGGATCGACAAGGAGTTGCCGTCACAGAAACCGAAGGCCGATCAGGAGGCGGATGACGACGAGCGCCAGTTGCCGGCGCTGTCAGAAGGAGAGCAGCTGCGGTTGGCCGAACAGGAAGGGCAGTCGGTTCCGGGGCTGACCTCGAAGCAGCATTTCACGCAGCCGCCGCCCCGATATAACGAAGCGCTCTTGATCAAGGAGCTGGAGGAAAAAGGGATTGGGCGTCCTTCGACCTACGCCACGATCATTTCCACGATTCAGGACCGCAAATATGTGGAAAAGACCGAAGGGCGGCTCGTTCCGACGGAAACCGGCCGCACGGTCAATGACTTTCTCTTGAAAGGATTTCCAGACGTCGTCGATGTCGATTTTACGTCGCATCTGGAGGCAGACCTGGACGAAGTGGAGGAAGGCAACAAACAATGGGTCGATTCGGTGCGGGATTTTTACAATCCGTTCGCGGCGGATCTGGAGAAAGCCAAGACGATTCCCGGCCCGAAGGATACGGTCGAGCCGCCGACGAACATTCCTTGCGAGAAGTGCGGTCGGATGATGGAAATCAAGTGGGGGCGGAACGGTAAGTTCCTCGCCTGCCCGGCGTACAAAGACGATCCGCCCTGCAAGAACACGCAGAACTTCGAAAAGCTGCCGGACGGCACCATCAAGATCGTGCCCAAGCAGGAACTCACTACCGATCAAGTCTGTGAGAAATGCGGCAGTCCGATGGTTGTCAAAACAGGACGTTTTGGCAAGTTCATCGCCTGTTCCGGCTATCCGCAGTGTAAGACCACGAAGGCCCTGGCGTTGGGGGTCAAATGTCCGCAGCCCGATTGCGGTGGTGATCTCGTGCAGAAGCGAACGCGAAAAGGCCGCTCATTCTTCGCCTGCAGTAATTATCCCAAGTGTGAATATGCCCTCTGGGACCGTCCCGTTCCCAAGGCGTGCCCAACCTGCCAGGCTCCGTTTCTCGTGGAAAAAGTCAGCAAGCAAGACGGCCGGAGCGTCCAATGCCGCAACCAGGACTGCGGGTACCGCGAAGCCGGGTGATGATTCGAACGTATCTTTTTATCTTTCTCGCAGTCGGTCACGCCGCACAATTCCTTGCTGCATGTGAACGACGAGTATCCCGACCAGATTGATGCCCATTCATCCTCTTCGCACAGGAGCCGTGCTGGTGTGTGCGAGCTTGGCTTGGCTGTCTCCGGTTGCAGCGGAAGAACCATCCCCTAAGATGAAGGGAAACCAGACCGTCGGGGGCGTGGTCGGCGGAATGCTTCCTGTTCGACTGATGGATGGGCAATCATCCAAGTTGAACGGTGTGGCCGTGCATCCTTCGTGGCAGATTACGCTGACCGATACGATTGGCGACGGGTGGTGGAGCGGTTCGATTGCGTTCGGGGCCGAGTTGGCGCTGTTAGGGGTCACTCACCCGACCGGTGCGTACGGCGTGGGACTCACGCCGAAGTTGGTGTACACGTTCACCTCATTCGGCCGGCTGAAACCCTATGTTGAAGGCGGCGGCGGTCCCATCTGGACGAATTTCGGCGGCCGCATCCCCGAACAAGGATCGGATTTCAACTTTCTGGTCTGGGGCGGCGCGGGCGCGAACTGGGAGTTGACGGCACAGTGGTCGCTCAACGCCGGAGTCCGGTTCAGCCACATCTCCAATGCCGATACCGACAGGCCGAACCGTGGGCTCAATTACCTGCTGCCGTTTATCGGAATCTCCACGAAGCTTTTCTAGGGTTTCCTTAACAGAAGTTCCAACTCTGCGGATACAGTGCAGTCTGTGACTGTCTAACTGGACAAAAATCCATTGTGAGTCGGATGTTTTGTCTGACCCCGCCTAGGATCATTCCGAGTCTTCCTTTCTCATGGATATGTTTTATTGTCACTATACAGAGAGCGATGTGGATATGCGAACGCTCTATCCAGGAGCCAAGACGTGGAAGACGGCAGCGAACGTGATAGCCGGGGCTGGTTCTTGATCCGCACCAGGGACTTTGGGTTGCTCTGGTGGGGACAGGTGATCTCTCAAATTGGGGAAGGCCTCAATAAAGTCGCGCTCCTCTGGTTTGTGTATACCCTCACCGGTTCGGCTCTGAAAGTGACGATCGTCGGATTGCTCCAAACCGTTCCGCCTTTGCTGTTGGGACCCCTCATCGGGGTACTTCTCGATCGCTTGCCGAAGAAGACCGTGATGGTATGGGTGGACGTGATTCGTGCCGTCATGACCGTTCTTATCCCGGCGCTTTTCGCACTTAACCTCCTCTCCCTTGAAGGCTTATACGTTCTGATCTTCTTGACATCGATCGTCTCGACCATCTTTGGACCGGCCTTGGTGTCGGCTGTCCCGCGCTTGGTCCGTCCATCCGAATTGGTGAGAGCGAATGCCTTGATCCAAGGCACGAATAACATTGGGCTGTTACTGGGGCCGGCGATCAGCGGCGTGCTCATCGCGATGATCGGGGTGGAAAATGTCCTGTATGTGAATTCGGTCACCTTCCTCGTCTCGGCCTTGTGTCTCATCCCCATGCGATGTCATGAAGCGCTCACGATCGGGAAGGAGGCCGGCAACATGTCCTCCTCCGTGCTTGATGATTTGAAAGTAGGATTTCGATTTGTCTTCGGCACGCAATCGACGGTGTTCCTTCTGGTCGTGATTTCGGCCTTGTACAACCTGGGTGCGAGCGCGTTTGTGTTCATTCTGCCGGTGTATGCGAAAGAGTTTCTCCAGGTCGGTCCGGTTCAACTGGGCTGGCTCTGGTCCGGCCTCGGAGTCGGTATGCTGGCGGTGTCCACCTGGCTCGCCTCAAGGCACCAGGAAGATCTGCACAGCCGTTTGCGCCTCATTGTTCGTGGGATGACGGTGGGGGGGCTGGCGGTCTGCAGTCTCAGCCTGCTCGAGACTCCGTTAGTCGCGACTGCAGTGGTCGTTGTGGTCGGCGGGAGTACGGCGATCATGAATCCCGTTGTGTGGGCGGTGCTTCAAGAGACCACTCCGGAACACTTAATGGGGCGCGTGCTTACGACCTTCAGCACGGGATCGATGGCCACTGCTATGGCCGGTATGACCGGCTTTGGGTGGATCGCGGACACCGTCGGCCCGGCGCAAAGCCTTATCGGACTCGGTCTGGTTCTGTTACTGACGGCAGCTGTCGCGATCCGGTTTATGCGCCAAGCGGTCACGACTCAACGGGTTGCGGCCTAGTCCACATCAGCTTGTGGGCGCCTCAATCGTTCTACCCGCCGTTCTACCTTCCTGTCCGCCCCATTTCGATATACCCTGTTCGACTGAGGTCATGTATGCGAAAGACGACCGGTATACGCATCCAGTCAGGCCGGTCCTTCGCGATTGATCGGGAAGAGGAAATGCCTCGTATGGCGGAGCGTCCAAGCATCCGTTCTAGACCATGGCTCCTCACGCGCGATTTTAGCCTGGTGTGGTGGAGTCAAGTGCTGTCGCAGGTGGCCGACGGTGTCAGTAAGCTGGCGCTTTTATGGTTCGTCTATTCCATCACGGGATCGGCGCTGAAGACCACGGTCATCGGTCTCATGCAAACATTGCCGCCGATCGTCTTCGGACCCGTGATCGGCGTGATGGTCGATCGATTACCCAAGAAAGCCATCCTGATTGGCAGCGACCTGGCCAGGGCTCTCTTGATCGGCTTGATCCCCTGCTGGGTATCCGCAGAATCGTTTACGATCCAAGGGCTCTACGTGCTGACCTTTTTCTATGGGATTGCCACCGCCATGTTTGTCCCGACGCTGTCTTCGTCGGTGCCACTCATGGTGAAGAAAGAGCAGCTGACCGCCGCCAATGCCCTCCTGCAAAGCACCACGAGTCTCGGCATCGTCATCGGCCCGGTCCTCAGCGGAGTGGGGATTGCCTTTTCCGGTTCACAGGACGTGCTCTGTCTCAATGCCGTGACCTATCTGGCATCCGCGGCCTTCTTGTTCCCTCTCCGTCTATCAGCCGGGATGACGACGTCCCCGCCGCAGAGCCCCGGGAACACGGCGATTCAAGATCTATTCGATGGTATCCGCTACACCTTGTTCTCTCGGAGCACGATTCTGATATTGATCATGTTGGCCTCTCTCTATACGTTCGGCAGCGGAGCGTTCACCACACTGTTTCCGGTGTTTGGAAAAATGCTGCTCTCACTCGGTCCGGTCGAGGTCGGGTACCTCTGGTCTTGGCTCGGCGTGGGCCTCCTCGTCGTCTCTCTCTGTCTCGTGCCGCTCACCGAATGGGATCTTCGGCGCCGGATCTGGATTATCACATGGTCGAACGCCATCGGTGGATTGGCTCTGTGCGGGCTGGTCTGGGCTTCGGACCTCATGGTGGCCACCCTACTCGTGATGGTGATCGGCATGGGGTTGGGGACTTGGACACCGATCGCCTGGGGCATTATCCAGGAAATCTCGCCCGCCCACATGGTGGGGCGGGTCATGGCACTCTACACGGCGATCGCCACGGCGACATCCATGGCCGGCATGACTTTCTTTGGGTGGCTCATCGACGTATCCAGCGAGTCCGTAAGTCTGGTCGGCATCGGCGCCGTCATGCTTGCTCTCGCGACATCCAGCGTCTGGTTCCGGCGACGTGTCGAGGGCGAGCACCGTTCAGTCGGGTAGGAGAGTCCTCTCCACCTCAACCCCCATTCTTGACGCCATTTTCCATGCGGCCGATAATGCGCCGGTTGCGGGAGGGTGCATGACAGAAGTCGGTCGAGTCGCATGCTTGGCCGTCGCACTGATCGGCGCGGATTTCGTTGCGACCTGCGGCGAGTCCTTCGGCGCCGCGCATTGCGAAGCCAATGCCGCCGGGAATCCGCAAGTGCTCCAATCCCTCAACGCCGTGCTCAGTAAGAATCGGGACAACACTCCGGCGCTCCTCGCCCGCGCGCGCTGCCAGTACTTTCTTGGAAACTACGTCCAGGCCGCGCAGGACGCGAGCGACGTCCTTCGGCGCGAGCCGAAACAAGCCGAGGCCCACCTCGTTCGCGGGAAGTCCTTGAAGATGCTCGGCCAAATTCCGCAGGCCCTTCACGACTATACAGCTGCGATTACGCTCCGTCCCACTGCCGACGCCTATTACGGAAGAGGGCTCACGTACCTACGAGAGTTCCAAGGAGCCAAGCACCCCGAGGCACTAAACGATTTTACCGAAGCGATCACACTCGATGCCGACCACGTCGGCGCCCATCTCTACCGTGCTCAGGTCTACAGCCATCTCGAACAATTCCAACAGGCGCTGCAGGATTCCGAAATCGTCCTCAAACTCGCGCCCGACACGCCCAACGCCTATTGCAACCTCGGCCTGACCCACTATGCTCTTGGCCACGACCAGGATGGCCGGCAGTTCTTGAACGCCTGTTACCAAAAAGATCCCGATCCCCGAACGCGCGGCTACTACGAAACGGAAGTCACCAAAGTGATGTATGCGAGACAGCCGAGAAGGGGAGGGGGTGGATCTGATTCAGGTGGCGGTGGAAAAATGCCCTACGATCAAGAGATGGAACGGTAGCAACAGGTGATCGACAGTCTCAGGAATTCAGGATTCGACAGCCGCGCCGAAGTGTGCCGGATGGATAGTTCGAAGTGCTGAAAAGGCCTGCTCCAAAACCTGCAAATCTTTGAATGGATGAAGCGACAAGATATTGGCCTGTTGGATCGAGATCGATTCGATTTAAAACCGGTAGGCATGAAGTGGACGGGTGCGCCCGCGAGGTGGAGCATGAAAACGAAACATTCCGGATCATCAGCGC